>OKAI01000080.1_pt1 | contig 28863 bp, 2 predicted proteins | sample 1614071 | NCBI WGS metagenome assembly OKAI01 (sample SAMN04436903, study PRJEB24849) | human gut metagenome | biome: human gut; feature: NICU; material: stool | host: Homo sapiens | place: USA: Saint Louis, MO | collected 2012-03-22 | reverse complement strand
ATCAAATCCAGTTACAGTAGATAATCATGGTAATGTCACATTGCAATATCGTGATGGGTCATCAACTACGCTTGATGCGACAAACGTGATGACATACGAACCAGTTGTTAAGCCTGAATATCAAACTGCTAATGCTGCTAAAACGGCAACGGTTACAATTGCTAAAGGGCAATCTTTTAATATTGGAGATATCAAACAATATTTCACTTTAAGTAATGGACAAGCGATTCCAAGCAGTTCATTTACAAACATTACATCGGATAGAACGATTCCAACTGCGCAAGAAGTTAGTCAAATGAACGCTGGCACACAGCTATATCATATAGTTGCTACAAATGCGTATCATAAAGACACTGAAGATTTCTATATCACTTTGAAAATCATTGATGTGAAACAACCAGAAGGTGATCAACGTGTATATCGTATGTCAACATATGATATAACTACTGATGAAATTTCAAAAGTGAAACAAGCATTTATCAATGCCAATAGAGATGCGATTTCATTTGCAGAAGGAGATATTTCAGTAACAAATACACCGAATGGTTCTAATGTGAGTACCATTACTGTCAATATAAATAAAGGTCGATTAACGAAATCGTTCACATCAAATCTTAATAATATGAACTTCTTACGTTGGGTTAACTTCCCTCAAGATTATACAGTGACATGGACAAACGCAAAAATTGCAAATAGACCGACTGATGGTGGTTTATCATGGTCTGATGATCATAAATCATTAATTTATCGCTATGATGCAACATTAGGTACGCAAATTACGACGAATGATATTTTAACTTTGTTAAAAGCGACAACAACGGTGCCTGGATTACGTAATAACATTGCTGGTAATGAAAAAGCACAAGCAGAAGCTGGTGGTAGACCAAACTATAAAACAACTGGTTATTCACAATCAAATCCAACATCTGATGGTCAACGACAATTTACGTTGAATGGTCAAGTCATTCAAATAATGGATATTATTAATCCTTCAAATGGATTTGGTGGGCAACCTGTTACAAATTCAAATGTCCGTGCGAACCACAGTAACTCGACTGTCGTTAGTGTTAATGAATCAGCAGCTAATGGTGCGGGTGCATTTACAATAGATCATGTAGTAAAAAATAATTCTACGCATAATGCAGCTGATGCAGTTTATAAAGCGCAGTTATACTTATCGCCATATGGACCAAAACAATATGTTGAACATTTAAATCAAAATACGGACAATACGAATGAAGCAATTAACATTTATTTTGTACCTAGTGATCTAGTAAATCCAACGATTTCAGTAGGTAATTACACAAATCATCAAGTATTCTCTGGTGAAACATTTACCAATACGATTACAGCGAATGATAATTTTGGTGTGCAATCTGTAACAGTACCAACGACATCACAATTGACAGGCACTGTTGATAATAATCATCAACATGTTTCAGCAACAGCACCAAATGTGACATCTACTACAAATAAAACAATTAATTTGGTTGCAACTGATACAAGCGGTAATACTGCAACAACGTCATTCAATGTCACAATTAAACCTTTACGTGATAAATATCGAGTTGGAACATCATCAACGGCTGCTAATCCAGTGAGAATTGCCAATATTTCGAATAATGCGACAGTATCGCAAGCTGATCAAACAGCAATTATTAATTCATTAACGTTTACAAGCAATGCACCAAATAGAAACTATGCAACAGCAAGTGCAAATGAAATCACTAGTAAAACAGTGAGTAATGTGAGTCGTACAGGAAATAACGCACAAGTAACTGTAACTGTTACTTATCAAGATGGAACAACATCAACAGTGACAGTACCTGTAAAGCATGTTATTCCAGAAATCGTTGCACATTCGCATTACACTGTACAAGGGCAAGACTTCCCAACAGGTAATGGAGCAAGTGCATCTGATTACTTTAAATTATCGAATGGTAGTGCCATTCCAGATGCGACGATAACATGGGTAAGTGGTCAAGCGCCAAACAAAAATAACACAACTATAGGTCAAGATATCAATGTAACTGCACATATCTTAATTGATGGTGAAACAACCCCAATTACGAAAACAGCAACATATAAAGTGGTAAGAACTGTACCAAAGCAAGTCTTTGAAACAGCCAGAGGTGTCTTATACCCAGGTGTTTCAGATATGTATGATGCGAAACAATATGTTAAGCCAGTAAATAATTCTTGGTCGACAAATGCGCAACATATGAATTTCCAATTTACAAATTCATATGGACCAAGTAAAGATGTAGTAGGTATTTCAACAAGGGATATCCGAGTTACTTATGATAATCACCAAACACAAATTATCAAGATTTTATCTAAAGTTAAGCCTGATCCACCGAGAATTGACGGAAACTCTGTGACATACAAAGCAGGCTTAACTAACCAACAAATCAAGATTAATAATGTTTTAAGTAGTTCTTCTATTAAATTATTTAAAGCAGATAATACACCATTAACAATTACTAACACGACTTATGGTAGTGGAAATACTGCAGTAGTTACTGTAAGTGATGCGTTACCAAATGGTGAAATTAAAGCAAGATCTTCGATTTCAATGAATAATGTAACTTATACGACACAAGACGAACATGGACGAGCTATAGATGTAACAAGAAATGAATCTGTTGATTCAAATGACAGTGCTTCTGTACATGTGACACCTCAATTACAAGCGACTACTGAAGGCGCTGTATTTATTAAAGGTGGCGACGGTTTTGATTTCGGTCATGTAGAACGATTTATTCAAAATCCACCACATGGGGCAACGGTTGCATGGCATGATAATCCAGATACATGGAAGAATACAGTCGGAAACACTCATAAAACTGCGGTTGTAACATTACCAAATGGTCAAGGGACACGTAATGTAGAAGTACCTGTCAAAGTTTATCCAGTTGCTAATGCCAAAGCGCCATCTCGTGATGTTAAAGGTCAAAATTTGACTAATGGAACGGATGCGATAAACTACATTACATTTGATCCAAATACAAACACAAATGGTATCACTGCAGTATGGGCAAATAGACAACAACCAAATAACCAACAAGCAGGCGTTCAACATTTAAATGTCGATGTAACATATCCAGGTATTTCAGCTGCAAAACGTGTACCTGTTACTGTGAATGTATATCAATTTGAATTCCCTCAAACTTCTTATACAACAACAGTTGGTGGCACTTTAGCAAGTGGTACGCAAGCATCAGGATATGCACATATACAAAATGCTACTGGTTTACCAACAGATGGATTTACGTATAAATGGAATAATGCAGCAACAGGTACAAACGATGCAAACTGGGCAGCAATGAATAAACCAAATACTGCACAAGTCATTAATGCAAAATATGATGTCATCTATAATGGACATACATTTGCAACATCTCTACCAGCGAAGTTTGTAGTAAAAGATGTTCAACCAGCGAAACCAACTGTTACAGAAACGGCAGCAGGAGTAATTACGATTGCACCTGGAGCAAACCAAACAGTGAATACACATGCCGGTAACGTAACGACATACGCTGATAAATTAGTTATTAAACGTAATGGTAATGTTGTGACGACATTTACTCGTCATAATAATACGAGTCCATGGGTGAAAGAAGCATCTGCAGCAAATGTAGCAGGTATTGCTGGAACGAATAATGGTATTACTGTTGCAGCTGGTACTTTCAATCCTGCTGATACAATTCAAGCTGTTGCAACACAAGGTAGTGGTGAAACAATCAGTGACGAACAACGTAGTGATGATTTCACAGTTGTCGCACCTCAACCGAACCAAGCGACTACTAAGATTTGGCAAAATGGTCATGTTGATATCACGCCTAATAACCCGTCTGGACATTTAATTAATCCAACTCAAGCAATGGATATTGCTTACACTGAAAAAGTGGGTAATGGTGCAGAACATAGTAAGACACTTAATGCTGTTCGTGGTCAAAATAATCAATGGACAATCGCCAATAAACCTGACTATGTAACGCTAGATGCACATACTGGTAAAGTGACGTTCAATGCCAATACTATTAAGCCAAATTCAGCAATCACCATTACACCGAAAGCAGGTACTGGTCACTCAGCAAGCAGTAATCCAAGTACATTAACTGCACCGGCAGCACATACTGTCAACACAACTGAAATTGTAAAAGATTATGGTTCAAATGTAACAGCAGCTGAAATTAACAATGCAGTTCAAGTTGCTAATAAACGTACTGCAACGATTAAAAATGGCACAGCAATGCCTACTAATTTAGCTGGTGGTAGTACAACGACGATCCCTGTGACAGTAACTTACAATGATAGCAGTACTGAAGAAGTACAAGAGTCCATTTTCACAAAAGCGGATAAACGTGAGTTAATCACAGCTAAAAATCATTTAGATGATCCAGTGAGTACAGATGGTAAAAAGCCAGGTACAATTACGCAGTACAATAATGCAATTCATAATGCGCAACAACAAATCAATACTGCGAAAACAGAAGCGCAACAAGTGATTAATGATGAGCGTGCAACACCACAACAAGTGAACGCAGCATTATCTAAAGTTCAAGCTGCACAAACTAAGATAAATGAAGCTAAAGCATTACTTCAAAATAAAGAAGATAATAGCCAATTAGTAACATCTAAAAATAACTTACAAAGTTCTGTGAACCAAGTACCATCAACTACTGGTATGACGCAACAAAGTATTGATAACTATAATGCGAAGAAACGTGAAGCAGAATCTGAAATTACAGCAGCTCAACGTGTCATTGATAATGGTGACGCAACAGCACAACAAATTTCAGATGAAAAACATCGTGTCGATAACGCATTAACAGCATTAAACCAAGCGAAACAAAATTTAACAGCAGATACACATGAATTAGAGCAAGCAGTACATCAATTGAATCGTACAGGTACAACGACAGGTAAGAAACCAGCAAGTATCACTGCATACAATAATTCGATTCGTGCACTTCAAAGTGACTTAACAAGTGCTAAAAATAGCGCTAATGCTATTATTCAAAAGCCAATTAGAACCGTACAAGAGGTACAATCTGCATTAACAAATGTAAATCGTGTAAACGAGCGTTTAACGCAAGCTATTAATCAATTAGTACCTTTAGCTGATAATAGTGCTTTAAGAACTGCTAAAACGAAACTTGATGAAGAAATCAATAAATCAGTAACTACTGATGGTATGACACAATCATCAATCCAAGCATATGAAAATGCTAAACGTGCGGGTCAAACAGAATCAACAAATGCACAAAATGTTATTAACAATGGTGACGCAACAGACCAACAAATTGCCGCAAAAAAACTAAAGTAGAAGAAAAATATAATGGCTTAAAACAAGCTATTGCCGGATTAACACCAGACTTGGCACCATTACAAGCTGCGAAAACTCAGTTGCAAAATGATATTGATCAACCAACGAGCACGACAGGTATGACAAGTGCATCAGTTGCTGCATTTAATGACAAACTTTCAGCAGCTAGAACTAAAATTCAAGAAATTGATCGCGTACTAGCATCGCATCCAGATGTTGCAACAATTCGACAAAACGTGACAGCAGCGAATGCTACTAAAACAGCACTTGATCAAGCACGCAATGGCTTAACAGTAGATAAGGCGCCTTTAGAAAATGCGAAAAATCAACTACAACAAAGTATTGATACGCAAACAAGTACAACTGGTATGACGCAAGATTCTATTAATGCATACAATGCGAAGTTAACAGCTGCACGTAATAAGATTCAACAAATCAATCAAGTATTAGCTGGTTCACCTACTGTAGATCAAATTAATACAAATACGTCTGCAGCAAATCAAGCGAAATCTGATTTGGATCATGCGCGTCAAGCTTTAACACCAGATAAAGCACCGCTTCAAACTGCGAAAACGCAATTAGAACAAAGCATTAATCAACCAACGGATACAACAGGTATGACGACCGCTTCGTTAAATGCGTACAACCAAAAATTACAAGCAGCGCGTCAAAAGTTAACTGAAATTAATCAAGTGTTGAATGGCAACCCAACGGTCCAAAATATCAATGATAAAGTGGCAGAGGCAAACCAAGCTAAGGATCAATTAAATACAGCACGTCAAGGTTTAACATTAGATAGACAACCAGCGTTTACAACATTACATGGTGCATCTAACTTAAACCAAGCACAACAAAATAATTTCACGCAACAAATTAATGCTGCTCAAAATCATGCTGCACTTGAAACGATCAAGTCTAACATTACAGCTTTAAATAATGCGATGACAAAATTAAAAGACAGTGTTGCGGATAATAATTCGATTAAATCAGGTCAAAATTACACTGACGCAACAACGGCTAATAAACAAGCGTATGACAATGCAGTTAATGCAGCTAAAGGTGTCATTGGAGAAACGACTAATCCAACGATGGATGTTAATACAGTGAACCAAAAAGCAGAAACAGTGAAATCTACAAAAGGCGCTTTAGATGGTCAACAAAACTTACAACGTGCGAAAACAGAAGCAACAAATGCGATTACGCATGCAAGTGATTTAAACCAAGCACAAAAGAATGCATTAACACAACAAGTGAATAGTGCACAAAATGTACAAGCAGTAAATGATATTAAACAAACGACTCAAAGCTTAAATACTGCTATGACAGGTTTAAAACGTGGCGTTGCTAATCATAACCAAGTCGTACAAAGTGATAATTATGTCAACGCAGATACTAATAAGAAAAATGATTACAACAATGCATACAACCATGCGAATGACATTATTAATGGTAATGCACAACATCCAGTTATAACACCAAGTGATGTTAACAATGCTTTATCAAATGTCACAAGTAAAGAACAGGCATTGAATGGTGAAGCTAAGTTAAATGCTGCGAAGCAAGAAGCGAACACAGCATTAGGTCAATTAAATAACTTGAATAATGCACAACGTCAAAACTTACAATCGCAAATTAATGGTGCGCATCAAATCGAGACAGTTAATACGATTAAGCAAAATGCAACTAACTTAAATAGTGCAATGGGTAACTTAAGACAAGCTGTTGCAGATAAAGAGCAAGTGAAACGTACAGAAGATTATGCGGATGCAGATACAGCTAAACAAAATGCATATAATAGCGCCGTTTCAAGTGCTGAAACAATCATTAATCAAACAACAAATCCAACGATGTCTGTTAATGATGTTAACAGTGCAACTTCAGCTGTTACTACTAATAAAAATGCATTAAATGGTGATGAAAAATTAGCACAATCTAAAACAGATGCTGCAAGTGCAATTGATGCATTACCACATTTAAATAATGCTCAAAAAGCAGATGTTAAATCTAAAATTAATGCTGCATCAAATATTGCTGGTGTAAATACTGTTAAACAACAAGGTACAGATTTAAATACAGCGATGGGTAACTTGCAAGGTGCAATCAATGATGAACAAACGACATTAAATAGTCAAAATTATCAAGATGCGACACCAAGTAAGAAAACAGCATACACAAATGCGGTACAAGCAGCGAAAGATATTTTAAACAAATCAAATGGTCAAAATAAAACGAAGGATCAAGTTACAGAAGCGATGAATCAAGTGAATTCGGCTAAAAATAACTTAGATGGTACGCGTTTATTAGATCAAGCAAAGCAAACAGCGAAACAGCAGTTAAATAATATGACGCATTTAACAACTGCTCAAAAAACGCATTTAACAAATCAAATTAATAGTGGTACTACTGTCGCTGGTGTTCATACGGCTCAATCAAATGCGAATACATTAGATCAAGCGATGAATACGTTAAGACAAAGTATTGCCAACAAAGATGCGACTAAAGCAAGTGAAGATTACGTAGATGCTAATAATGATAAGCAAACAGCATATAACAACGCAGTAGCTGCTGCCGAAACGATTATTAATGCGAATAGTAATCCAGAAATGAATCCAAGTACGATTACACAAAAAGCAGAGCAAGTGAATAGTTCTAAAACGGCACTTAACGGTGATGAAAACTTAGCTACGGCAAAACTAAATGCAAAAACATACTTAAACACATTGACAAGTATTACTGATGCTCAAAAGAACAATTTGATTAGTCAAATTAGTAGTGCGACAAGAGTGAGTAGTGTTGATACTGTAAAACAAAATGCGCAACATCTAGACCAAGCTATGGCTAGCTTGCAAAATGGTATTAACAACGAATCTCAAGTGAAATCATCTGAGAAATATCGTGATGCTGACACAAATAAACAACAAGAGTATGATAATGCTATTACTGCAGCTAAAGCGATTTTAAATAAACAACATGGTCCAAACACTGCGCAAAATGCAGTTGAAGCAGCATTGCAACGTGTGAAAACTGCGAAAAATGCATTGAATGGTGATGCCAAATTAATTGCAGCTCAAAACGCAGCGAAACAACATCTAGGTACTTTAACGCATATCACTACAGCACAACGCAATGATTTAACAAATCAAATTTCACAAGCTACAAACTTAGCTGGTGTTGAATCTGTTAAGCAAAGTGCGAATAGTTTAGATGGTGCTATGGGTAACTTACAAACGGCTATCAACGATAAGTCAGGAACATTAGCGAGCCAAAACTTCCTAGATGCTGATGAGCAAAAACGTAATGCTTACAATCAAGCTGTATCAAATGCCGAAACAATTTTAAATAAACAAACTGGACCGAATACAGCGAAAACTGCAGTCGAACAAGCACTTAATAATGTTAATAGTGCGAAACATGCATTAAATGGTACGCAAAACTTAAATAATGCGAAACAAGCAGCGATTACAGCAATCAATGGCGCATCTGATTTAAATCAACATCAAAAAGATACATTAAAAGCACAAGCTAATGGTGCTCAACGCGTATCTAATGCACAAGATGTACAACGTAATGCGACTGAACTGAACACGGCAATGGGTCAATTACAACATGCCATCGCAGATAAGACGACTACGTTAGCAAGCAGTAAATTTGTTAACGCCGATAGCACTAAACAAAATGTTTACACAACTAAAGTTACCAATGCTGAACATATTATTAGCGGTACGCCAACGGTTGTTACGACACCTTCAGAAGTAACAGCTGCAGCTAATCAAGTAAACAGCGCAAAACAAGAATTAAATGGTGACGAAAGATTACGTGTTGCAAAACAAAACGCCAATACTGCTATTGATGCATTAACGCAATTAAATACACCTCAAAAAGCTAAATTAAAAGAACAAGTGGGACAAGCCAATAGATTAGAAGACGTACAATCTGTTCAAACAAATGGACAATCATTGAACAATGCAATGAAAGGCTTAAGAGATAGTATTGCTAACGAAACAACAGTCAAAGCAAGTCAAAACTATACAGACGCAAGTCCGAATAACCAATCAACATACAATAGCGCTGTGTCAAATGCGAAAGGTATCATTAATCAAACTAACAATCCGACTATGGATGCTAGTGCGATTACCCAAGCTACAACACAAGTGAATAATGCTAAAAATGGTTTAAACGGTGCTGAAAACTTAAGAAATGCACAAAACACTGCTAAGCAAAACTTAAATACGTTATCACACTTAACAAATAACCAAAAATCTGCAATCTCATCACAAATTGATCGTGCAGGTCATGTGAGTGAGGTAACAGCTGCTAAAAATGCAGCAACTGAGTTAAATACGCAAATGGGCAACTTGGAACAAGCTATCCATGATCAAAACACAGTTAAACAAGGTGTTAACTTCACTGATGCAGATAAAGCCAAACGTGATGCGTATACAAATGCGGTAAGCAGAGCAGAAACAATTCTGAATAAAACGCAAGGTGCAAATACGTCTAAACAAGATGTTGAAGCGGCTATTCAAAATGTTTCAAGTGCTAAAAATGCATTGAATGGTGATCAAAACGTTACAAATGCGAAGAATGCAGCTAAAAATGCATTAAATAACTTAACGTCAATTAATAATGCACAAAAAGGTGACTTAACAACTAAAATTGATCAAGCAACAACTGTATCTGGTGTTGAAGCGGTTTCTAATACAGGTACGCAATTGAATACAGCGATGGCTAACTTGCAAAATGGTATTAATGATAAAACGAATACTTTAGCGAGCGAAAACTATCATGATGCTGATTCAGATAAGAAAACTGCTTATACTCAAGCCGTTACGAATGCTGAAAATATTTTAAATAAAAATAACGGATCAAATTTAGACAAAGCTGCCGTTGAAAACGCGTTGTCACAAGTGACAAATGCGAAAGGTGCCCTAAATGGTAACCATAATTTAGAGCAAGCTAAATCAAATGCAAACACTACTATAAACGGACTTCAACATTTAACAACTGCTCAAAAAGATAAATTGAAACAACAAGTGCAACAAGCACAAAATGTTGCAGGTGTAGATACTGTTAAATCAAGTGCCAACACATTAAATGGAGCTATGGGTACGTTAAGAAATAGCATTCAAGATAACGCAGCTACGAAAAATGGCCAAAACTATCTTGATGCTACAGAAAGTAACAAAACAAACTATAACAATGCTGTTGATAGTGCTAATGGTGTCATAAATGCAACAAGCAATCCAAATATGGATGCTCATGCAATTAACCAAATCGCTACACAAGTGACATCAACGAAAAATGCATTAGATGGTACACATAATTTAACGCAAGCGAAACAAACAGCAACAAATGCGATTGATGGTGCTACTAACTTAAATAAAGCGCAAAAAGATGCGTTAAAAGCACAAGTGACAAGTGCGCAACGTGTTGCAAATGTAACAAGTATCCAACAAACTGCAAATGAACTTAATACAGCTATGGGTCAATTACAACATGGTATTGATGATGAAAATGCAACAAAACAAACTCAAAAATATCGTGATGCAGAGCAAAGTAAGAAAACTGCTTATGATCAAGCTGTAGCTGCTGCGAAAGCAATTTTAAATAAACAAACTGGATCAAATTCAGATAAAGCAGCAGTTGACCGTGCATTACAACAAGTAACAAGTACGAAAGATGCATTGAATGGGGATGCTAAACTGGCAGAAGCGAAAGCGGCAGCTAAACAAAACTTAGGCACTTTAAACCATATTACGAATGCACAACGTACTGACTTAGAAGGCCAAATCAATCAAGCGACGACTGTTGATGGCGTTAATACTGTGAAAACAAATGCCAATACATTAGACGGCGCAATGAATAGCTTGCAAGGTTCAATCAATGATAAAGATGCGACATTAAGAAATCAAAATTATCTTGATGCGGATGAATCAAAACGAAATGCATATACGCAAGCTGTCACAGCGGCTGAAGGCATTTTAAATAAACAAACTGGTGGTAACACATCTAAAGCAGACGTTGATAATGCATTAAATGCAGTTACAAGAGCGAAAGCGGCTTTAAATGGTGCTGACAACTTAAGAAATGCGAAAACTTCAGCAACTAATACGATTAATGGTTTACCACACTTAACACAATTACAAAAAGACAACTTGAAGCATCAAGTTGAACAAGCGCAAAATGTAGCTGGTGTAAATGGTGTTAAAGATAAAGGTAATACATTAAATACTGCCATGGGTGCATTACGTACAAGTATCCAAAATGATAATACGACGAAAACAAGTCAAAATTATCTTGATGCATCTGATATCAACAAAAATAATTACAATACTGCTGTAAATAATGCAAATGGTGTTATTAATGCAACGAACAATCCAAATATGGATGCTAATGCGATTAATGGCATGGCAAATCAAGTCAATACAACAAAAGCAGCGTTAAATGGTGTACAAAACTTAGCTCAAGCTAAAACAAATGCGACGAACACAATTAATAACGCACATGACTTAAATCAAAAACAAAAAGATGCATTAAAAACACAAGTTAACAATGCACAACGTGTATCTGATGCAAATAACGTTCAACATACAGCTACTGAATTGAACGGCGCGATGACAGTACTTAAAGCAGCTATTGCTGATAAAGAAAGAACAAAAGCAAGCGGAAATTATGTCAATGCTGATCAAGAAAAACGTCAAGCGTATGATTCAAAAGTGACGAACGCTGAAAATATCATTAATGGTACACCGAATGCGACATTAACAGTCAATGACGTAAATAGTGCAACTTCACAAGTGAATGCAGCTAAAACAGTATTAAATGGTGATAACAACTTACGTGTTGCGAAAGAGCATGCCAACAATACAATTGATGGCTTAGCGCAATTGAATAATGCACAAAAAGCAAAATTAAAAGAACAAGTTCAAAGTGCAACTACATTAGATGGTGTTCAAACTGTTAAAAATAGTTCTCAAACGTTGAATACAGCGATGAAAGGCTTAAGAGATAGTATTGCGAATGAAGCAACAATTAAAGCAGGTCAAAACTACACTGACGCAAGTCCAAATAATCGTAACGAGTACGACAGCGCAGTTACTGCAGCAAAAGCAATCATTAATCAAACATCGAACCCAACGATGGAACCAAATACTATTACGCAAGCAACATCGCAAGTGACAACTAAAGAACAAGCATTAAATGGTGCGCAAAACTTAGCTCAAGCTAAGACAACAGCGAAAAATAACTTGAATAACTTAACATCAATTAACAATGCACAAAAAGATGCGTTAACACATAGCATTGATGGTGCAACAACAGTAGCTGGTGTAAATCAAGAAACTGCAAAAGCAACAGAATTAAATAACGCAATGCGTAGTTTACAAAACGGTATCAATGATGAAACACAAACAAAACAAACTCAGAAATACCTAGATGCAGAGCCAAGTAAAAAATCAGCTTATGATCAAGCTGTAAATGCAGCGAAAGCAATTTTAACAAAAGCTAGTGGTCAAAATGTAGACAAAGCAGCAGTTGAACAAGCATTACAAAATGTGAATAGTACTAAGACAGCGTTGAACGGTGATGCTAAATTAAATGAAGCTAAAGCCGCTGCGAAACAAACGTTAGGTACATTAACACACATTAATAATGCACAACGTACAGCGTTAGATAATGAAATTACACAAGCAACAAATGTTGAAGGTGTTAATACAGTTAAAGCCAAAGCGCAACAATTAGATGGTGCTATGGGTCAATTAGAAACATCAATTCGTGATAAAGACACGACGTTACAAAGTCAAAATTATCAAGATGCTGATGATGCGAAACGAACTGCTTATTCTCAAGCAGTAAATGCAGCAGCTACAATTTTAAATAAAACATCTGGCGGTAATACACCTAAAGCAGATGTCGAAAGAGCAATGCAAGCTGTTACACAAGCCAATACTGCATTAAACGGTATTCAAAACTTAGAACGTGCGAAACAGGCTGCTAACACAGCGATTACAAATGCTTCGGACTTAAATACAAAACAAAAAGAAGCATTGAAAGCACAAGTAACAAGTGCAGGACGCGTATCTGTAGCAAATGGTGTTGAACATACTGCTACTGAATTAAATACTGCGATGACAGCTTTAAAACGTGCCATTGCTGATAAAGCTGACACAAAAGCTAGTGGTAACTATGTCAATGCTGATGCGAATAAACGCCAAGCATATGATGAAAAAGTGACAGCTGCAGAAAATATCGTTAGTGGTACACCAACACCAACGTTAACACCATCAGATGTTACAAACGCAGCAACGCAAGTAACGAATGCGAAGACGCAGTTAAACGGTAATCATAATTTAGAAGTAGCGAAACAAAATGCCAACACAGCAATTGATGGTTTAACTTCTTTAAATGGTCCGCAAAAAGCAAAACTTAAAGAACAAGTGGGTCAAGCGACAACGTTGCCAAATGTTCAAACTGTTCGTGATAATGCACAAACATTAAACACTGCAATGAAAGGTCTACGAGATAGCATTGCGAATGAGGCGACGATTAAAGCAGAACAAAACTACACGGATGCAAGTCCTAATAATCGTAGTGAATACGATAGTGCAGTCACTGCAGCAAAAGCAATCATTGGTCAAACATCAAGTCCAACAATGAATGCTCAAGAAATCAATCAAGCGAAAGACCAAGTGACAGCTAAACAACAAGCGTTAAACGGTCAAGAAAACTTAACAAACGCACAAATAAATGCGAAACAACATTTGAATGGCTTAAGTGACTTAACTAATGCACAAAAAGATGCAGCAAAACGCCAAATCGAAGGTGCAACGCATGTTAGTGAAGTAACACAAGCGCAAAATAATGCGGACGCATTAAATACAGCTATGACGAACTTGAAAAATGGTATTCAAGATCAAAATACGATTAAGCAAGGTGTTAACTTCACTGATGCAGATGAAGCGAAACGTAATGCATATACAAATGCAGTGACGCAAGCTGAACAAATTTTAAATAAAGTACAAGGTCCAAATACTGCAAAAGACAATGTTGAATCTGCGTTACAAAATGTACAACGTGCTAAAAACGATTTGAACGGTAATCAAAATGTTGCAAATGCTAAGACAACTGCGAAAAATGCATTAAATAATTTAACATCAATTAATAATGCACAAAACGAAGCGTTGAAATCACAAATTGATAGTGCGACAACAGTTGCAGGTGTAAATCAAGTGTCTGCAACGGCATCTGAATTAAATACAGCAATGAGCAACTTACAAAATGGTATTAATGATGAAGCAGCTACAAAAGCAGCTCAGAAATATACTGATGCAGATAGTGATAAACAAACTGCATACAATGATGCTGTAACAGCAGCTAAAACGTTATTAGATAAAACAGCTGGCACAAATGACAATAAAGCAGCCGTTGAACAAGCATTACAACGTGTGAATACTGCTAAAACTGCATTAAATGGTGACGCGCGATTAAATCAAGCGAAGAACACAGCTAAACAACAATTAGCGACAATGTCACATTTAACTGATGCTCAAAAAGCAAACTTAACATCGCAAATCGAACGCGGTACGACTGTTGCAGGTGTTCAAGGTATTCAAGCTAATGCCGGTACTTTAAATGAAGCAATGAATCAATTGAGACAAAGCATTGCTTCTAAAGATGCGACTAAAGCGAGCGAAGATTATCATGATGCGAATACAGATTTACAAAATGCATACAATGATGCGGTAACTAATGCTGAAGGTATTATTAGTGCAACGAATAATCCTGAAATGAATCCAGATACGATTAATCAAAAAGCGAGCCAAGTGAACAGTGCGAAGTCAGCATTGAACGGTGATGAAAAATTAGCAGCCGCAAAACAAACTGCGAAAACAGAAATCGGTCGTTTATCAGACTTAAACAACGCACAACAAACTTCCGCAAATGCTGAAGTGGATCAAGCACCAAATCTTGCAGCTGTCACAGCGGCTAAAAATAAAGCAACATCGTTAAATACAGCGATGGGTAATTTGAAACATGCACTTGCTGAAAAGGATAATACGAAACGTAGTGTCAATTACACAGATGCGGATCAACCTAAACAACAAGCGTATGATACTGCGGTTACACAAGCAGAAGCAATTACTAATGCTAATGGCAGCAACGCGAATGAAACACAAGTTCAAGCAGCGCTTAACCAATTGAATCAAGCTAAAAATGACTTGAATGGTGATAATAAAGTTGCTCAAGCTAAAGAAACTGCGAAACGTGCATTAGCTTCATATAGTAACTTGAATAATGCGCAATCAACTGCAGCAACTAGTCAAATTGACAATGCAACGACAGTAGCAGGCGTAACTGCTGCACAAAATACTGCTAATGAGTTAAATACAGCAATGGGTCAACTTCAAAATGGTATTAATGACCAAAACACTGTTAAACAACAAGTGAACTTTACAGATGCTGACCAAGGTAAGAAAGATGCTTACACAAATGCTGTTACGAATGCTCAAGGTATTTTAGATAAAGCACACGGTCAAAATATGACGAAAGCACAAGTTGAAGCTGCATTAAATCAAGTAACGACTGCTAAGAATGCTTTAAACGGTGACGCAAATGTAAGACAAGCAAAATCAGATGCGAAAGCAAACTTAGGCACATTAACACACTTAAATAATGCACAAAAACAAGATTTAACATCACAAATCGAAGGCGCAACAACAGTCAACGGTGTAAATGGTGTTAAAACGAAAGCACAAGACTTAGATGGTGCAATGCAACGATTACAATCAGCAATCGCAAATAAAGATCAAACTAAAGCGAGCGAAAATTACATCGACGCAGATCCAACTAACAAAACAGCATTTGATAATGCCATCACACAAGCAGAATCATACTTAAATAAAGATCACGGTGCGAATAAAGATAAGCAAGCTGTTGAACAAGCAATTCAAAGTGTAACGTCTACTGAAAATGCTTTGAACGGTGACGCAAACTTACAACGTGCTAAAACTGAAGCTACGCAAGCTATCGATAACTTGACACATTTGAATACACCACAAAAAACAGCATTAAAACAACAAGTGAATGCTGCGCAACGTGTATCAGGTGTAACTGATCTGAAAAATAGTGCTACATCACTTAATAATGCGATGGATCAATTAAAACAAGCAATTGCTGATCATGACACAATTGTAGCTGGTGGTAATTACACTAACGCGAGTCCTGATAAGCAAGGTGCTTATACTGATGCATATAATGCTGCGAAAAACATTGTAAATGGTTCACCTAATGTGATTACAAATGCAGCAGATGTTACAGCAGCAACACAACGTGTCAATAATGCTGAAACAGGTTTAAACGGTGATACAAACTTAGCAACTGCGAAGCAACAGGCTAAAGATGCATTACGTCAAATGACACATTTATCTGATGCACAAAAACAAAGTATTACTGTTCAAATTGATAATGCGACACAAGTAACTGGCGTTCAAAGTGTGAAAGACAACGCGACAAATCTTGATAATGCAATGAATCAACTTCGAAATAGTATTGCGAATAAAGATGAAGTAAAAGCGAGTCAACCATATGTTGATGCAGATAGAGATAAACAAAATGCATACAACACAGCTGTTACAAGTGCTGAAAATATCATTAATGCAACGAGTCAGCCGACACTTGATCCATCTGCAGTAACACAAGCAGCTAATCAAGTGAACACTAACAAAACTGCGCTTAATGGTGCACAAAACTTAGCAAATAAAAAGCAAGAAACAACTGCCAACATCAACCAATTAAGTCATTTAAATAATGCTCAAAAGCAAGATTTAAATACGCAAGTGACAAATGCACCAAATATTAGCACAGTAAGTCAAGTGAAAACTAAAGCTGAACAATTAGATCAAGCAATGGAACGTTTAATCAACGGAATCCAAGACAAAGATCAAGTGAAACAAAGTGTTAACTTTACAGATGCAGATCCAGAAAAACAAACAGCATACAACAATGCGGTAACTGCTGCTGAAAATATTATTAATCAAGCAAATGGTACAAATGCGAACCAATCACAGGTTGAAGCAGCACTTTCAACTGTAACAACTACTAAACAAGCATTGAATGGTGATAGAAAAGTAACAGATGCTAAAAACAATGCAAACCAAACATTATCTACGTTAGATAACTTAAACAATGCACAAAAAGGTGCTGTTACTGGAAACATCAATCAAGCGCACACTGTTGCTGAAGTAACGCAAGCCATTCAAACAGCTCAGGAACTAAATACAGCGATGGGTAACTTGAAAAATAGCTTGAATGATAAAGACACTACACTTGGCAGTCAAAACTTTGCAGATGCAGATCCAGAGAAGAAAAATGCATACAATGAAGCGGTTCGTAATGCTGAAAATATTTTAAATAAATCTACAGGTACAAACGTGCCTAAAGATCAAGTTGAAGCAGCTATGAATCAAGTGAATACTACAAAAGCAGCGCTTAATGGTACTCAAAACCTTGAAAAAGCTAAACAACACGCAAATACAGCGATTGACGGTTTAAGCCATTTAACAAATGCACAAAAAGAGGCATTAAAACAATTGGTACAACAATCGACTACTGTTGCAGAAGCACAAGGTAATGAACAAAAAGCAAACAATGTTGATGCAGCAATGGACAAATTACGTCAAAGTATTGCAGATAATGCGACAACAAAACAAAACCAAAATTATACTGATTCAAGTCCGAATAAAAAGGATGCGTACAATAATGCTGTCACAACTGCACAAGGTATTATTGATCAAACGACAAGTCCAACTTTAGATCCGACTGTTATCAATCAAGCTGCTGGACAAGTAAGCACAACTAAAAATGCATTAAATGGTAATGAAAACCTAGAGGCAGCGAAACAACAAGCGACACAATCATTAGGTTCATTAGACAACTTAAATAATGCGCAAAAACAAGCAGTTACTGATCAAATTAATGGCGCGCATACTGTTGATGAAGCAAATCAAATTAAACAAAATGCGCAAAACTTAAATACAGCGATGGGTAACTTGAAACAAGCGATTGCTGACAAAGATGCTACGAAAGCAACAGTAAACTTCACTGATGCAGATCAAGCAAAACAACAAGCATATAACACTGCTGTTACAAATGCTGAAAACATCATTTCAAAAGCTAATGGTGGCAATGCAACACAAACTGAAGTTGAACAAGCAATCCAACAAGTTAATGCTGCAAAACAAGCATTAAATGGTAATGCCAACGTTCAACATGCGAAAGACGAAGCAACAGCATTAATTAATAGCTCTAATGACCTTAACCAAGCACAAAAAGACGCATTAAAACAGCAAGTTCAAAATGCAACTACTGTAGCTGGTGTAAACAATGTTAAACAAACAGCGCAAGAGTTAAACAATGCAATGACACAATTAAAACAAGGCATTGCAGATAAAGAACAAACAAAAGCTGATGGTAACTTTGTCAATGCAGATCCTGACAAACAAAATGCATATAAACAAGCAGTAGCAAAAGCTGAAGCATTAATTAGCGGCACACCTGATGTTGTCGTTACACCTAGCGAAATTACTGCAGCGTTAAATAAAGTTACACAAGCTAAAAATGATTTAAATGGTAATACGAACTTAGCAACAACGAAACAAAATGTTCAACATGCTATTGATCAATTGCCAAACTTGAATCAAGCGCAACGTGATGAATACAGCAAACAAATTACGCAAGCAACACTTGTACCAAACGTCAATGCTATTCAACAAGCGGCAACTACGCTTAATGATGCGATGACACAATTGAAACAAGGTATTGCGAATAAAGCACAAATTAAAGGTAGCGAGAACTATCACGATGCTGATACTGACAAGCAAACAGCATATGATAATGCAGTAACAAAAGCAGAAGAATTGTTAAAACAAACAACAAATCCAACAATGGATCCAAATACAATTCAACAAGCATTAACTAAAGTGAATGATACAAATCAAGCACTTAACGGTAATCAAAAATTAGCTGATGCTAAACAAGCTGCTAAGACAAATCTTGGCACATTAGATCATTTAAATGATGCGCAAAAACAAGCGTTAACAACTCAAGTTGAACAAGCACCAGATATTGCAACAGTTAATAATGTTAAGCAAAATGCTCAAAATCTGAATAATGCTATGACTAACTTAAGTAATGCATTACAAGATAAAACTGAGACATTAAATAGCATTAACTTTACTGATGCAGATCAAGCTAAGAAAGATGCTTATACTAATGCGGTTGCACATGCAGAAGACATTTTATCTAAAGCAAATGGCAGCAATGCAAGTCAAACTGAAGTGGAACAAGCGATGCAACGTGTGAACGAAGCGAAACAAGCATTGAATGGTAATGACAATGTACAACGTGCAAAAGATGCAGCGAAACAAGTGATTACAAATGCGAATGATTTAAATCAAGCGCAAAAAGATGCGTTAAAACAACAAGTCGATGCTGCGCAAACTGTTGCAAATGTAAACACGATTAAGCAAACAGCACAAGATTTAAATCAAGCAATGACACAATTGAAACAAGGTATTGCAGATAAAGACCAAACTAAAGCAAATGGTAACTTTGTCAATGCTGATACTGATAAGCAAAATGCATACAACAATGCGGTAGCACATGCTGAACAAATCATTAGTGGTACACCAAATGCAAACGTGGATCCACAACAAGTGGCTCAAGCGTTACAACAAGTGACTCAAGCTAAGGGTGATTTAAACGGTAACCATAACTTACAAGTTGCTAAAGACAATGCGAATACTGCCATTGATCAGTTACCAAACTTAAATCAAACACAAAAAACAGCATTAAAAGACCAAGTGTCACATGCAGAACTTGTTACAGGTGTTAATGCTATTAAGCAAAATGCTGATGCATTAAATAATGCAATGGGTACGTTGAAACAACAAATTCAAGCAAACAGTCAAGTACCACAATCAGTTGACTTTACACAAGCGGATCAAGACAAACAACAAGCATATAACAATGCAGCTAACCAAGCGCAACAAATTGCAAATGGCACACCAACACCTGTATTGACGCCTGACGCAGTAACACAAGCAGTTACTACAATGAATCAAGCGAAAGATGCATTAAACGGTGATGAAAAATTAGCGCAAGCGAAACAAGATGCAATAGCAAATCTAGATACGTTGCGTGACTTAAATCAACCACAACGTGATGCGTTACGTAATCAAATCAATCAAGCACAAGCGTTAGCTACAGTTGAACAAACTAAACAAAATGCACAAAATGTTAATACAGCAATGAGTAACTTGAAACAAGGTATTGCAAATAAAGATACCGTCAAAGCAAGTGAAAACTATCACGATGCTGATGCCGATAAGCAAACAGCATATACAAATGCAGTGTCTCAAGCGGAAGGTATTATCAATCAAACGACAAATCCAATGCTTAACCCAGATGATATTACTCGTGCATTAACTCAAGTGACTGATGCTAAAAATGGCTTAAACGGTGAAGCTAAATTGGCAACTGAAAAGCAAAATGCTAAAGATGCTGTCAATGCAATGACGCATTTGAACGATGCTCAAAAACAAGCATTAAAAGGACAAATCGATCAATCGCCTGAAATTGCTATAGTGAACCAAGTTAAACAAACAGCAACGAGCCTAGATCATGCAATGGATCAATTATCACAAGCTATTAATGATAAAGCTCAAACATTAGCGGACGGTAATTACTTAAATGCAGATCCTGACAAACAAAATGCGTATAAACAGGCAGTAGCAAAAGCTGAAGCATTATTGAATAAACAAAGTGGTACTAATGAAGTACAAGCACAAGTTGAAAGCATCACTAATGAAGTGAACGCAGCGAAACAAGCATTAAATGGTAATGATAATTTAGCGAATGCTAAGCAACAAGCGAAACAACAACTGGCGAATCTAACACACTTAAATGATGCACAAAAACAATCATTTGAAAGTCAAATTACACAAGCGCCACTTGTTACAGATGTCACTACAATTAATCAAAAAGCACAAGCGTTAGATCATGCGATGGAATTATTAAGAAATAGTGTTGCGGATAATCAAGCGACATTAGCGTCTGAAGATTATCATGATGCAACTGCGCAAAGACAAAATGACTATAACCAAGCAGTAACAGCTACTAATAATATCATTAACCAAACAACATCACCTACAATGAATCCAGATGAAGTTAATCGTGCAACGACACAAGTGAATAACACGAAAGTTGCATTAGATGGTGATGAAAACCTTGTAGCAGCTAAGCAACAAGCGAACAATAGACTTGATCAATTAGATCATTTAAATAATGCGCAAAAGCAACAGTTACAATCACAAATTACGCAATCATCTGATATTGCTGCAGTTAATGGTCACAAACAAACAGCAGAATCTTTAAATACAGCAATGGGTAACTTAATTAATGCGATTGCAGATCATCAAACCGTTGAACAACTTGGTAACTTCGTCAATGCTGATACTGATAAACAAACTGCTTATACTACAGCGGTAAATGAAGCAGAAGCCATGATTAACAAACAAACTGGTCAAAATGCGAACCAAACAGAAGTAGAACAAGCTATTACTAAAGTTCAAACAACACTTCAAGCGTTAAATGGAGATCATAATTTACAAGTTGCTAAAGCAAATGCGACGCAAGCAATTGATGCTTTAACAAGCTTAAATGATCCTCAAAAAACAGCATTAAAAGACCAAGTTACTGCTGCAACTTTAGTAACTGCAGTTCATCAAATTGAACAAAATGCGAATACGCTTAACCAAGCAATGCATGGCTTAAGAGAAAGTATTCAAGATAACGCAGCAACTAAAGCAAATAGCAAATATATCAACGAAGATCAATCAGAACAACAAAACTACGATCAAGCAGTGCAAGCCGCAAATAATATTATCAATGAACAAACAGCAACATTAGATAATAATGCAATTAATCAAGCAGCGACAACTGTGAATACAACGAAAGCAGCATTACATGGTGATGTGAAATTACAAAATGATAAAGATCATGCGAAACAAACAGTTAGTCAATTAACACATTTAAACAATGCTCAAAAACATATGGAAGATACGTTGATTGATAGTGAAACAACTAGAACAGCCGTTAACCATGATTTGACTGAAGCACAAGCATTAGATCAACTTATGGATGCATTACAACAAAGTATTGCTGACAAAGATGCAACACGTGCGAGCAGTGCATATGTCAATGCAGAACCGAATAAAAAACAATCATATGATGAAGCAGTTCAAAATGCTGAGTCTATCATTGCGGGATTAAATAATCCGACTATCAATAAAGGTAATGTAACAAGTGCGACACAAGCTGTAACATCATCTAAAAATGCATTAGACGGTGTTGAACGATTAGCGCAAGATAAGCAAACTGCTGGAAATTCTCTAAATCATTTAGACCAATTAACACCAGCACAACAACAAGCACTAGAAAATCAAATTAATAATGCAACAACTCGTGATAAAGTGGCTGAAATTATTGCACAAGCGCAAGCATTAAATGAAGCGATGAAAGCATTAAAAGAAAGTATTAAAGATCAACCACAAACTGAAGCAAGTAGTAAATTTATTAATGAAGATCAAGCACAAAAAGATGCTTATACGCAAGCTGTACAACACGCGAAAGATTTGATTAACAAAACAACTGATCCTACATTAGCTAAATCAATCATTGATCAAGCGACACAGGCAGTGACTGATGCTAAAAACAATTTACATGGTGATCAAAAACTAGATCAAGATAAGCAACGTGCAACAGAAACGTTAAATAACTTGTCTAACTTGAATACACCACAACGTCAAGCACTTGAAAATCAAATCAATAATGCAGCAACTCGTGGCGAAGTAGCACAAAAATTAACTGAAGCAGAAGCACTTAACCAAGCAATGGAAGCTTTACGTAATAGCATTCAAGATCAACAGCAAACGGAAGCGGGTAGCAAGTTTATCAATGAAGATAAACCACAAAAAGATGCTTACCAAGCAGCAGTTCAAAATGCAAAAGATTTAATTAATCAAACTAACAATCCAACGCTTGATAAAGCACAAGTTGAACAATTGACACAAGCTGTTAACCAAGCTAAAGATAACCTACACGGTGATCAAAAACTTGCAGACGATAAACAACATGCGGTTACTGATTTAAATCAATTAAATGGTTTGAATAATCCGCAACGTCAAGCACTTGAAAGCCAAATAAACAACGCAGCAACTCGTGATGAAGTAGCGCAAAAATTAGCTGAAGCAAAAGCGCTTGATCAAGCAATGCAAGCATTACGTAATAGTATTCAAGATCAACAACAAACAGAATCTGGTAGCAAGTTTATCAATGAAGATAAACCGCAAAAAGATGCTTACCAAGCAGCAGTTCAAAATGCAAAAGATTTAATTAACCAAACAGGTAATCCAACACTCGACAAATCACAAGTAGAACAATTGACACAAGCAGTAACAACTGCAAAAGATAACCTACATGGTGATCAAAAACTTGCTCGTGATCAACTACAAGCAGTAACAACTGTAAATGCATTGCCAAACTTAAATCATGCACAACAACAAGCATTAACTGATGCTATAAATGCAGCGCCTACAAGAACAGAGGTTGCACAACATGTTCAAACTGCTACTGAACTTGATCACGCGATGGAAACATTGAAAAATAAAGTTGATCAAGTGAATACAGATAAGGCTCAACCAAATTACACTGAAGCGTCAACTGATAAAAAAGAAGCAGTAGATCAAGCGTTACAAGCTGCAGAAAGCATTACAGATCCAACTAATGGTTCAAATGCGAATAAAGACGCTGTAGACCAAGCATTAACTAAGCTTCAAGAAAAAGTGAATGAGTTAAATGGTAATGAGAGAGTCGCTGAAGCTAAAACACAAGCGAAACAAACTATTGACCAATTAACACATTTAAATGCTGATCAAATTGCAACTGCTAAACAAAATATTGATCAAGCGACGAAACTTCAACCAATCGCTGAATTAGTAGATCAAGCAACGCAATTGAACCAATCAATGGATCAATTACAACAAGCAGTTAATGAACATGCTAACGTTGAGCAAACTGTAGATTACACACAAGCAGATTTAGATAAGCAAAATGCTTATAAACAAGCTATTGCTGATGCCGAAAATGTATTGAAACAAAATGCGAATAAGCAACAAGTGGATCAAGCACTTCAAAATATTTTAAATGCAAAACAAGCATTAAATGGTGATGAACGTGTAGCACTTGCTAAAACAAATGGTAAACATGATATAGAGCAATTGAATGCATTAAACAATGCTCAACAAGATGGATTTAAAGGTCGCATCGATCAATCAAACGATTTAAATCAAATCCAACAAATTGTAGATGAGGCTAAGGCACTTAATCGTGTAATGGATCAATTGTCACAAGGAATCACTGGCAATGAAGGACGCACGAAAGGTAGCACGAACTATGTCAATGCAGATACACAAGTTAAACAAGTGTATGATGAAGCGGTTGATAAAGCGAAACAAGCACTTGATAAATCGACAGGTCAAAACTTAACTGCAGAACAAGTTATCAAATTAAATGATGCAGTCACTGCAGCAAAGAAAGCATTAAATGGTGAAGAAAAACTTAATAATCGTAAGTCTGAAGCATTACAAAGATTGGATCAATTAACACATCTAAACAATGCTCAAAGACAATTAGCAATCCAACAAATTAATAATGCTGAAACGCTAAATAAAGCATCTCGAGCAATTAATAGAGCAACTAAATTAGATAATGCAATGGGTGCAGTACAACAATATATTGACGAACAGCACCTTGGTGTTATCAGCAGCACAAATTACATCAATGCAGATGATAATTTGAAAGCAAATTATGATAATGCAATTGCGAATGCAGCACATGAGTTAGATAAAGTGCAAGGTAATGCAATTGCAAAAGCTGAAGCAGAGCAATTGAAACAAAATATTATTGATGCTCAAAATGCATTAAATGGAGACCAAAACCTTGCAAATGCCAAAGATAAAGCAAATGCGTTTGTTAATTCGTTAAATGGATTAAATCAACAGCAACAACATCTTGCACATAATGCAATTAACAATGCCGATACTGTATCAGATGTAACAGATATTGTTAATAATCAAATTGACTTAAATGATGCAATGGAAACATTGAAACATTTAGTTGACAATGAAATTCCAAATGCAGAGCAAACTGTCAATTACCAAAACGCTGAAGATAATGCTAAAACAAACTTCGATGATGCTAAACGTCTAGCAAATACATTGCTAAATAGTGATAACACAAATGTGAATGATATTAACGGCGCAATTCAAACAGTCAATGATGCAATCCAAAATCTTAATGGTGATCAACGACTACAAGATGCTAAAGACAAGGCAATTCAATCTATTAATCAAGCTTTAGCTAATAAGCTAAAAGAAATCGAAGCTTCAAATGCGACGGATCAAGACAAGCTTATTGCGAAAAATAAAGCAGAAGAATTGGCAAACAGCATCATCAACAACATTAATAAAGCAACAAGTAATCAGGATGTATCTCAAGTTCAAACAGCTGGCAACCATGCGATTGAACAAGTGCATGCCAATGAAATACCGAAAGCTAAAATTGATGCGAATAAAGATGTTGACAAGCAAGTTCAAGCATTAATTGACGAAATTGATCGAAATCCAATTCTAACAGATAAGGAAAAACAAGCGCTTAAAGATCGAATAAATCAAATCCTGCAACAAGGTCATAACGGCATTAACAATGCGATGACTAAAGAAGAAATTGAACAAGCCAAAGCACAACTTGGACAAGCGTTACAAGACATTAAAGATTTAGTGAAAGCTAAAGAAGATGCGAAAAATGCAATTAAAGCATTAGCAAATGCGAAGCGTGATCAAATCAATTCAAACCCTGATTTAACACTTGAACAAAAAGCAAAAGCGCTCAAAGAAATTGACGAAGCTGAAAAACGAGCACTAGAAAACATTGAAAATGCTCAAACTAAAGATCAATTAAATCAAGGATTAAATTTAGGATTAGATGATATTAGAAATACACATGTATGGGAAGTTGATGCACAACCTGCTGTAAATGAAATTTTTGACGCAACTCCTGAACAAATCCTTGTAAATGGCGAACTCATTGTCCATCGTGATGACATCATTACAGAACAAGATATTCTTGCACACATCAACTTAATTGATCAACTTACAGCGGAAATTATTGATACACCGTCAACTGCAACAATTTCTGATAGTTTAACAGCAAAAGTTGAAGTAACATTGCTTGATGGATCAAAAGTGATTGTTAATGTTCCTGTGAAAGTAGTAGAAAAAGAATTGACAGTAGTTAAACAGCAGGCGATTGAATCAATTGAAAATGCGGCACAACAAAAGATTAATGAAATCAATAATCACGCAACATTAACACCTGAACAAAAAGAAGCTGCGATTGCGGAAGTTAATAAGCTTAAACAACAAGCTATTGAGCAAATTAACAACGCAGCAGATGTTCATACGGTGGAAGAAGTTCAACACCAAGAACAAGCGCATATTGAACAATTTAATCCAGATCAATTTACAATTGACCAAGCCAAATCAAATGCTATTAAATCAATTACTGATGCTATCCAACATATGATTGATGAAATTAATGCTAGTAAGGATTTAACTGATAAAGAGAAGCAAGAAGCTATATCTAAATTAAATCAGTTAAAAGATCAATCAATTCAGGCGATTCAACGTGCGCAAAGCATCGATGAAATTACGCAACAATTAGATCAATTTAAAGCGCAACTGAAAGTGGCAAATCCATTTGCTAAAGAATTGGAAAACCGTAAAAAAGCTGCGATTTCAAAAATTAAAGATATTTCTACAGATAAAATTGATCGCATTAGAAATAGCACAATTGGAACTGCTGAAGAAAGACAAGCAGCAATGAATCGAATTAACGAAATTGTGCTTGAAACAATCAAAGATATTAATAATGCGCAAACGCCACAACAAGTTGAGGCTGCATTGAATAATGGTATCGCACGAATTTTAGCAGTACAAATTGTAACATCAGATCATAGCAAACCTTCATCAAATTCAGATGGTCAATCTAATAGTCATTTACACGTTGGTTATGGCACTGTAAATCATCCATTCAATAGTTCGCCTATTGGACATAAGAAGAAATTGGATCAAGATGATGAAATCGATCCACTTCATATGCGTCATTTCGGTGACCGAATTGGTAATGTTATCAAAAACGCACTTGGCGTTGTTGGTATTTCTGGATTACTTGCTAGCTTCTGGTTCTTCATTGCGAAACGTCGTCGTAAAGAGGATGAAGAGGAAGAATTGGAAATTAGAGATAATAGCAAAGACAAGAAGAAAGGTTCAATAGAAGGTACTAAACATTTACCACTTTTATTTGCGAAACGTCGTAGAAAAGAAGATGAAGAAGATGCTATTGTTGAAGAAAAAGATTCGCTAAACAATGACGAGTCACTCGATAAAGTTAAACATACGCCGTTCTTCTTACCTAAACGTCGCAGAAAAGAAGATGAAGAAGATGTGGAAGTTACAAATGAACACACAGATGAAAAAGTGTTGCAAGATAACGAACATTCACCACTCTTAATCGCAAAACGACGCAAAGATAAAGAGGTAGATGTTGAAACAACAACTAGTATTGAATCTAAAGATGAAGACGTTCCTTTATTATTGGCTAAAAAGAAAAATCAAAAAGATAACCAATCCAAAGGGAAAAAGTCGGCATCAAAAAAACCTTCTAAAAAGGTAGCAGCTAAAAAGAAGAAAAAGAAATCTAAAAAAAATAAAAAATAATTTGTTTCTTCGATAAAAAGAGGAGCACCGATTGAAAATATATCAGTCGGTGCTCCTTTTATTTGTTCTTTTTAATAAATTTGTACAATGCTTGCTGTGCATGTTGATTCGCTTCTTTGTTTTGTTCTCTCGGAATCCATTTAACAAATAATAAATCAAAATCTTGTTCAAATATTTCCAATTGATCAAAATAAGGTTTGAATTTGGCATTTTTTACATAACCAGCGTTAACACTATCCGCAATTAACTTAGAGTCAGTGTACAACAACGCATTACTAACATTTAATTCACGTGCATGTTCTAGTGCATAAATACATGCTGCCCATTCTGCTGTGTGATTATCCATTTCACCTAACTCATGTGTATATGTATAATGCTGCTCATCTTCTTTGATTACAATGGCACAAGTACTTATGCCTGGATTTCCTTTCGTCGCAGCATCAAAATTTATTTTCGCCATAATAAACCTACTTTCTATTCAATACTTAGTTAAAGTTACTATTACTGTAATACAAAATACGTTGGGTAATCCATAAAAAAACACGCATCACTTAAATAAGTAACACGTGTTTAAAATACTCGCTGAGTCAAAGATGATTTTCTAATACGTAGTACTGTAATATACTTCCTAAAAAAATC
>OKAI01000072.1_pt1 | contig 40180 bp, 38 predicted proteins | sample 1614071 | NCBI WGS metagenome assembly OKAI01 (sample SAMN04436903, study PRJEB24849) | human gut metagenome | biome: human gut; feature: NICU; material: stool | host: Homo sapiens | place: USA: Saint Louis, MO | collected 2012-03-22 | reverse complement strand
GTGGATGAGGGCGGCCTCAGCCCGGCGTTGAGCCGGGCGGTGTGGGCCGGCTTTCGCCGCCCGCGCGGCAATCTGGTCGCCCAGTCGCTGGCGGCCCACGGCGGCAGTCCGCTGGCGGCGACGCTCGGCGGGCGGCGCATCAGCCGCATCGCCGTTCATCCGCAGCGCCAGGGGGAGGGCATCGGTCGGCAGATGGTGGCCGACGCGCTGAACCGGGCTGAGGGGCTGGATTATCTCTCGGTCAGCTTCGGCTATACCGATGAATTATTGCGCTTCTGGCAGCGCTGCGGCTTTACTCTGGTGCGCGTCGGCACCCACCGGGAGGCCAGCAGCGGCTGCTACAGCGCGATTGCGCTGCTGCCGCTGAGCGAAGCGGGTCGGGCGTTGGCCGTCCGGGAACGGGAGAGAATGCGCCGCGATGCGCCCTGGCTGGACGCCTGGCGCAGCCTGCAGCTGGCGGAAGATACCCCGCAGGAGGCGATGCTTACTGATGACGACTGGCCGGAACTGGCGAGCTTTGCCTGGGCCCACCGCCCGCTGCTGGCGGCGGTGGGCAGCCTCAACCGCCTGGCGCTCGCCAGCGGCCTGCCGCTGAGGCTGCTGCGCGCTACGCTCGCGCGACAGCCGGAGGCCGCGCTGGTGCAGGCCCACTGCCTGAGCGGGCGCAAGGCGCTGCTGGCGGCGCTGCGCGCGGAGGCGGCGTCGGCGCTGGCGGCGCTGGACGGCGGACGCGCCCGGGCGCTGGCGGAGCAAGTTGAGAACTGCAATTTTTTTAACTAACTCATTCAGCGTACTGCGATGGTCATTTTTCCCTGCTGGCGTAGACTTTTGCGTAACGAATCAAGGAGAACACCATGAAACATGACCATTTTGTTGTACAGAGTCCCTCAGCCCCGGCAAAGCAGCTGCTGCTGTTGTTTCATGGCGTCGGCGACAACCCGGTCTCCATGGGGCAGATTGGCAGCTGGTTTGCGCCGCACTTCCCGGAGGCGATGATTATCAGCATCGGCGGCGCTGAGCCGTGCGGTCCGGCGCCGGGCCGCCAGTGGTTCTCCGTGCAGGGCGTTACCGAGGCCAATCGCCAGGCGCGCATCGACGCCATTATGCCGACCTTTATTGACACCGTGCGCTACTGGCAGCGGCAGAGCGGCGTGGGGCCGCACGCCACGGCGCTGATTGGCTTCTCGCAGGGCGCGATTATGTCGCTTGAGGGCGTTAAGGCTTCGGCGGATCTCGCCTCGCGGGTCATCGCCTTCAACGGCCGCTACGCGACGCTGCCGGCGGCGGCGACCACCGCCACTACCGTGCACCTGATCCACGGCGGCGAAGACCGGGTTATCGATCTTGCCCACGCGGTGGCGGCCCAGGAAGCGCTGACTGAAGCCGGCGGCGACGTGACGCTGGATATCGTTGACGATCTGGGCCACGCCATCGACGACCGCAGCATGGCATTTGCGCTTAACCACCTGCGCTATACCGTGCCGAAGCACTACTTCGACGAGGCGCTGAGCGGCGGTAAACCGAACGATGACGATATTGTGGAACTGATATAAAAAAACGCCCGGCAGGTAGCCTGCCGGGCGTTTTTAGTATTTCTGCCTGGTTTACTTCTTCTTCGGCCAGTCGTCCTCGTCGTCCCACTTGTCGTTAAAGTCGCGGTGCGGGGGAAGGTCCGGCTTGTTCGCCATAAATTTTTTCGGATCCACGCGCTTGAGGTCTTTAATGACGTTGATAAGCACGCCGACCAGAAACACCAGGATCAGGATCCACCAGTACTTTGTTAGCCATTCCATGCCTGATACCTCTCAGTTTGCGCCGCTATGCGACAAGTTGTTCCATGATGCGCTGATACATGCGGGCCAGCAGCTGCAGGTCAGCGGCGTTCACGCATTCGTTAATTTTATGAATGGTGGCGTTCACCGGCCCCAGCTCCACCACCTGGGCGCCCATCCGCGCGATAAAGCGGCCGTCTGACGTACCGCCGGTGGTCAGCAGCTGCGGCTTAATTTCATTATAGTGCTCAATGGCGTTAACGACGGCGTCCACCAGTTTGCCGCGCCCGGTAAGGAACGGCTGGCCGGAGAGCCACCACTCGACGCTGTAGCGCAGCTGGTGCTTCTCCAGCAGGGCGATGACCTGGGTTTTGATCATCTCGTCGGTGAGCTCGGTGCTGAAGCGGAAGTTGAACTGGACGAACAGATCGCCGGGGATGACGTTATTGCTGCCGGTGCCCGCCTGCACATTGGCAATCTGCATGCTGGTCGGCGGGAAGAACTCGTTGCCGTTATCCCACACGATGGAGACCAGCTCGTTGAGCATCGGCGCGGCGCGGTGCACCGGGTTGTCGGCAAGGTGCGGATAGGCCACGTGGCCCTGCACGCCGTGAATGGTCAGGTTGCAGGTCAGCGAGCCGCGGCGGCCGTTTTTTACCACGTCGCCCACCGCTTCGGTACTGGAGGGCTCGCCGACCAGGCAGTAGTCGAGCCGTTCGTTGCGGGCCATCAGGGCTTCCACCACCTTGACGGTGCCGTTGGTCGCCGCCGCTTCTTCATCGGAGGTGATCAGAAACGCCAGCCGGCCCCTGTGATTGGGGTGGTGGGCGACAAAGCGCTCGGCGGCAACCACCATGGCGGCCAGCGAGCCCTTCATATCGGCAGCGCCGCGCCCGAACAGCATACCGTCGCGGATGGTCGGCTCGAACGGCGGATTGATCCAGCGGTCGGCGTCGCCGGCGGGCACCACGTCGGTGTGTCCGGCAAAGGCCAGGGTTTCCCCCTCGCCGCGCCACGCCCAGAAGTTCTGCGTATCGCCGAAGTCCATCGCTTCAACGGTAAAACCAATCGCGCGCAGGCGCGCAATCATCAGCGCCTGGCAACCCGCGTCATCGGGGCTGAGTGAAGGGCGGCGAATAAGCTGCTGAGCCAGCTCAATGACCGGGCATGACATAGACTAAACCTCTTTAAAATAGCGCTGATAACTGGAATCACTGAAACCCAGCAGCATAGGCTTACCGGGCGCGCAGAGCAATGGTCGTTTCACAATTGCCGGCATTTCAAGCATTAGCGCCGCGGCGGCATCGGCATTGTCGATACCTGCGCGGGTGGCTTCGTCCAGCTTGCGCCAGGTGGTGCCGCGGGTATTGAGCAGCGGCTGCCAGCCGAGTTCGGCGATAAAGCGCTCCAGCAGGGCGCGGTCAAGCCCGTCGGTCCGGTAGTCGTGAAAGCGATACGCCACCTGCTGCTCGTCGAGCCAGCGGCGGGCTTTTTTAATGGTGTCGCAGTTTTTGATCCCGTAGAGGGTAACCATAGTCGCTCCTGGTAGCTATGCGCTTTGCGGCGCAGGCGGAAATAGGGTTAACAACATAGAGGCCGCCCGGCGAAACATCAAGCGACCCTCGCTGCTGCTGATGTCAGTAATCATACAAAATCATCAGCGATTCAAAAGCTTGCTTTATATCACATTTAAATAGCGCAAGGTTGAAGATAGTAAGCACAGGTCGGGCAGCGTTTTGGTAACAACCATCGCAGCAATTGTCCGAACCTGCTTCATCTGGCGATGCGGTTTTTGTATACTGCCAGCAATAATAAGAGAGGCTGTTATGATTGAACGTGAATTGGGGCAGTGGAAAGACTTTATCGAAGATATGCTTCGTAAATAATTCCGCTAACACTTGCCGGGAGCGATCCCGCGGCAAATGCGCTAACCGAGACTTATCAGAAGGGCGACCGGCAGGTCGCCCTTCTGTTTTATTCGGCCCGCTCTTTGAGCGGGAAGCGGCGGCGCACCAGCACAAAGAACAGCGGCACGAAGAAAATGGCGAGGAAGGTCGCGGAGACCATGCCGCCGATCACCCCGGTGCCCACCGCGTGCTGGCTGCCGGAGCCGGCGCCGGTGCTGGTAGCCATCGGCAGGACGCCGAAGATAAAGGCCAGCGAGGTCATCAGAATCGGCCGCAGGCGCTGGCGGCAGGCGTGCAGTGTGGACTCCAGCAGATCCTCCCCCCTGGCGTTCATCTCATTGGCGAACTCGACGATAAGGATCGCGTTCTTCGCCGCCAGGCCAATGACCGTCAGCAGCCCGACCTGGAAATAGACGTCGTTCTCCAGCCCGCGCAGCCAGGTCGCCAGCAGGGCGCCGATCACCCCCAGCGGCACCACCAGCATCACCGAGAAGGGCACCGACCAGCTTTCGTACAGCGCCGCCAGGCACAGGAACACCACCAGCAGCGAGATAGCGTACAGCGCCGGGGCCTGGGCGCCGGAGAGGCGCTCCTGATACGACATCGCCGTCCACTGCAGGCCAAAGCCGGTGGGCAGCTGGCTGACCAGCGTCTCCATGATATTCATCGCCGTACCGGTACTGACGCCGGGTGCGGCCTCGCCGACAATCTCTACCGACGAATAGCCGTTGTAGCGCTCCAGGCGCGGCGATCCGCTTATCCAGCGCGAGGTGGCGAAGGCAGAGAAGGGCACCATCTCGCCGTTTTTATTGCGCACGTACCACAGGTTAATGTCGTCCGGCAGCATGCGGTAAGGCGCGGCGGACTGGACGTAGACCTTTTTGGTGCGGCCGCGATCCATAAAGTCGTTAACGTAATCGGAGCCCCAGGCGGTCTGCAGCGTATCGTTAATGTCGCTAATCGCCACGCCCAGCGCCTGGGCCTTGCGCTGGTCGATATCAATCTGCAGCTGCGGACTGTCGTCGAGGCCGTTGTGGCGCACGCGCACCAGCTGCGGCTCCTGTTCCGCCAGCTGCAGCAGCCGATCGCGGGCGGCCATCAGGGCATCGTGGCCGAGTCCGGCGTGATCCTGCAGCTCCATATCAAACCCGGCGGAGCTGCCCAGCCCGCTGATGGCCGGCGGGTTGCTGGCATAGACCCGCGCTTCGTTGATTTTATTAAAGGCGCGGGTGGCGCGTTCGATAATGGCGAACGAGCTGCCGCTGTGCGGATCGCGCTCGCTCCAGTCCTTCAGGCGGATAAACATTCGCGCCACGTTCTGGCCGTTGCCGCCGGGGCCGGCGCCGACGGCGGCAAAGACCGAGGCGACGTTGGCCTTCTCTTCGTTGAGGAAGTAGTCCTCCACCTTTCTGACCACTTTCATCGTCTGCTGCTGGGTGGAGCCGCTGGGCAGCTGAATGGAGGTGAGGAACATGCCGCGATCCTCCTGCGGCAGAAAGGAGGTCGGCAGCTTGATAAACAGCAGCACCATGCCGCCGAGCAGCAGAGCGTAAATCAGCAGCCAGCGCAGGCTGCTGTGCAGGATTTTACCCACTCCGCTCTGATAGCGGTCGGCCTGGCGGTTAAACATGCGGTTAAACCAGCCGAAGAAGCCCCTCTGGCCATGCTGCTCGCCTTTGTTCAGCGGCTTGAGCAGCGTGGCGCACAGCGCAGGAGTGAGGATCATCGCCACCAGCACCGACAGCACCATTGAGGCCACGATAGTGACCGAAAACTGGCGATAGATAGCGCCGGTGGTGCCGCCGAAGAAGGCCATTGGAATAAACACCGCCGACAGCACCATGGCAATGCCCACCAGCGCGCTCTGGATCTGGCCCATTGATTTGCGCGTCGCCTGGCGCGGCGTGAGGCCCTCTTCGCTCATGATGCGCTCGACGTTCTCGACGACCACGATGGCGTCGTCCACCAGCAGGCCGATGGCCAGCACCATCGCGAACATCGTCAGGGTGTTAATGCTGTAGCCGAAGGCATACAGCACCGAGAAAGTGCCCATCAGCACCACCGGCACGGCGATAGTCGGGATAAGCGTGGCGCGGAAGTTCTGCAGGAACAGGTACATCACCAGGAAGACCAGCGCGATAGCCTCCAGCAGGGTCTTCACCACGTCGTGAATCGAGGCCTTAACGAAGGAGGTGGTCTCGTAGGCGACCTTGTACTCAAGGCCGTGAGGAAAAAAGTGCGACAGCTCATCGAGCCGGGCGAGCACCGCTTCGGCGGTCGCCATCTCGTTGGCGCCGGAGGCCAGCTGGACGCCGAGCCCGGAGGCCTGGTTGCGGTTAAAGCGGGTGAGGATGTCGTACTTCTCGGCCCCCAGTTCGACCTTCGCCACGTCGCCGAGGGTCACCACCGAGCCGTCCTGATTGACCCGCAGGGTGATATTCCTGAACTGTTCCGGCGTCTGCAGCAGCGACTGGGCGTTGACCGTGGCGTTCAGGGCCTGGGTATCAATCGACGGCGTCCCGCCGAGCTGGCCGACGGCGACCTGGGCGTTTTGCGATTTGATGGCGTTGGTGACATCGAGGGTGGTGAGCTGGAAGCTGTTAAGCTTTGCCGGGTCGAGCCAGATGCGCATGGAATACTGCGAACCGTAGGCGTTGATATCCCCGACGCCGCTGACCCGGCTGAGCGGGTCCTGAATATTACTCGCCACGTAGTCGGAGATATCCTGCTTATCCATGCTGCCGTCGGTCGAGACGAAGGCGATGGTGAGGATATTGGTGTCCCCGGTCTTGCGCACGTTGACGCCCTGGCTCTGCACCGCCTGGGGCAGCTTGTTGATCGCCGAACGCAGCTGGTTCTGCACCTGCTGCATCGCTTCGTCAGGATCGGTGCCGGCGGTAAAGGTCAGGGTGATGGTCGCCTGCCCGGCGGAGCTGCTCTGGGAGGTCATGTACATCATGTTGTCTATCCCGGTCAGATTCTGCTCGATAACCTGGGTGACGGTATTCTCAAGGGTCTGCGCCGACGCGCCGGGGTAGTTGGCGATGATGCGCACGTTGGGCGGCACCAGCTTGGGATATTGCTCGACGGGAAGCGTAAAAATAGCCAGGGTTCCCGTCAGGCAGAGCAGGATGGCTAAAACCCAGGCAAAAATCGGGCGATCGATAAAAAAATTCGCCATCAGCGCAGAAACCTCATTTTATGCTTATTTTGGTATATAAAAGTGGCCGGAATACTGTAGCGGCCCGTCCTGGGTCAAACATGGAGAAAATAAGAAGATAGTGTAAACGATCGTACTTTTGGAGGATGCAAATCAAGGTAAAGCCGGGTAAGGACAAAGCGTGAGCGAACGCGTAGACTGGCCGCTCATTCTGACGCCGTGGAGCCATCATGTCCTTCCCCGTGACTATCATCAAAGACAAGATCCTGTCGGATAACTACTTTATTCTACGCAATATTACTTACGATCTGACGCGCAAAAGCGGTGACGTGGTGCGTCACAAGCGCGAAGTATACGATCGCGGCAACGGCGCGACGGTGCTGTTGTACAACCCGCGCAAGGGTAGCGTGGTGCTGGTGCGCCAGTTTCGCGTCGCCACCTGGGTCAACGGCAACGCCGACGGTCAGCTGATTGAGACCTGCGCCGGACTGCTTGACGATGACCAGCCGGAAGAGTGCATGCGCAAAGAGGCCGTCGAGGAGACCGGCTTTGAGGTGCGCAACGTGCGTAAGCTGTTCGAACTCTATATGTCGCCCGGCGGCGTGACCGAGCTGATCCACTTTTTTATTGCCGAGTACGACGACGCTCACCGGGCTAATGACGGCGGCGGCATCGAGGATGAGGATATTGAGGTGCTGGAGCTGCCCTTCGCGCAGGCGCTGGCGATGATTGACAGCGGGGAAATTCGCGACGGTAAAACGGTGCTGCTGCTGCACTATCTGCAGGGCTCCGGACTGATGACATCCTGACGTCCGCGTCGCCTTGGTGCCGGGCGGCGCTTCGCTTGCGCCGGCCTGCGGCAGCGGCGGTAGCCCGGCAGGCGCAGCGCCGCCGGGCAGTTACCTTACCTGCTACTTCTTGAGTACCTTCTTCGCTTTTTCCACAATATTCTCTACCGTAAAGCCAAAGAACGGGAACAGCTTATCGGCGGGCGCCGATTCGCCGAAGGTGGTCATGCCGACTACCGCGCCCTTCAGGCCAACGTACTTGTACCAGTAATCGGCAATACCCGCCTCAACGGCGACGCGGGCGCTGACGTCCGGCGGCAGCACCGAATCGCGGTAGGCCTCATCCTGGGCATCAAATACGTCGGTCGAGGGCAGGGAGACCACCCGCACGTTAACGCCTTCCGCGCGCAGCTTCTCGGCGGCCAGCACCGTAATCTCAACCTCTGAGCCGGTGGCGATCAGGATAAGATCCGGCTTACCGCCCGCGTCCTTCAGTACGTAGCCGCCTTTGGCGATCGCTTTCACCTGATCCGGGGTGCGCTCCATCTGGGCGAGGTTCTGGCGGGAGAGGATCAGCGCCGTCGGTCCGCCGCTGCGCTCGATGGCCGCTTTCCAGGCCACCGCCGTCTCCACCTGATCGCAGGGGCGCCAGGTGCTGAAGTTCGGCGTCAGGCGCAGGCTTGCCAGCTGCTCGACCGCCTGGTGGGTCGGGCCGTCTTCCCCCAGACCGATGGAGTCGTGGGTATAAACCATGATCTGCCGGGCCTTCATCAGCGCCGCCATGCGCGCCGCGTTGCGGGCATACTCGACAAACATCAGGAAGGTCGCGGTGTAGGGAATAAAGCCGCCGTGCATACTGATGCCGTTGGCGATGGCGGTCATGCCGAACTCGCGCACGCCGTAGTGGATATAGTTCCCCGCGGCCTCCTCCTTCAGCGACACCGAGCCTTTCCAGATGGTCAGGTTGCTGGGCGCCAGGTCAGCGGAGCCGCCGAGAAATTCCGGCAGCACCGGGCCATAAACGTTAAGCGCGTTCTGCGAGGCCTTGCGGCTGGCGATTTTCGCCGGCTCGGACTGCAGCTTCGCGATATAGTCGTCGGCGGTTTTCTGCCAGTCGGCGGGCAGTTCGCTGCTCATCCGGCGGGTGAATTCGGCGGCCAGTTCGGGATGCGCCTGTTTGTAGGCGGCGAATTTCTCTTTCCACGACTGCTGGGCCTTCTCGCCCTTCTCGTGGGCATCCCACGCGCGGTAAATCTCTTTCGGGATCTCAAACGGCGGATGGTTCCAGCCCAGCTGCTTACGGGTGAGGGCTACCTCTTCTTCGCCCAGAGCCGCGCCGTGGGACTCCTCTTTACCGGCCTTGTTCGGCGAGCCGAAGCCGATAGTGGTGCGGCAGATAATCAGCGAGGGTTTATCGGTAACGGCCCGGGCCTCTTCAATCGCCTTTTTGATGGCCTGCGGATCGTGGCCGTCAATCTCATGCACCACGTGCCAGTGGTAGGCCTCAAAGCGCTTCGCGGTATCGTCGGTGAACCAGCCGTCGGTTTCACCGTCGATGGAGATGCCGTTGTGGTCATAGAAACCGATCAGTTTGCCCAGGCCCAGAGTACCGGCCAGGGAACTGGCTTCGTGGGAGATGCCCTCCATCAGACAGCCGTCGCCCATGAACACGTAGGTATAGTGATCGACGATATCGTGGCCGGGCTGATTGAACTGCGCCGCCAGGGTGCGCTCGGCGATGGCGAAACCGACCGCGTTGGCCAGGCCCTGACCCAGCGGGCCGGTGGTGGTCTCCACGCCCGGCGTCAGGCCATACTCCGGGTGCCCCGGCGTTTTTGAGTGCAGCTGGCGGAAGTTTTTCAGCTCCTCGAGCGGCAGGTCGTAGCCGGTCAGGTGCAGCAGGCTGTAGAGCAGCATAGAGGCGTGGCCGTTGGACAGCACGAAGCGGTCGCGATTGTACCAGTGCGGATCGTTAGGGTTGTGCCTGAGAAAATCGTTCCACAGCACTTCCGCAATATCGGCCATCCCCATCGGCGCGCCGGGGTGCCCGGAATTGGCTTTCTGTACCGCGTCCATACTCAGGGCGCGGATGGCGTTGGCAAGCTCTTTACGGGACATAGCATTCTCCATGAAAAAAGTTAAAGTTTGGCGGCAATCAAATCTTCCAGCTTGCGCTGATCGACGGCGAACAGGCGGATGCCTTCCGCGAGTTTATCGACCGCCATTGCGTCCTGGTTATGCTCCCAGCGGAACTCCGCTTCGGTCAGCGGCGACGGGCGATTGAAGTGCTTCGCCGGCGGAATGAGCTTGCGCTCGACCGTGGCATCGCTCTCCTGCAGCTCTTTAAGCAGGTTCGGCGAGATGGTCAGGCGATCGCAGCCGGCGAGGGCGAGGATCTGCTCGGTGCGGCGGAAGCTGGCGCCCATCACGATGGTGTCGTAGCGGCGCTCTTTGAAGTAGTCGTAGATGTTGCGCACCGACTTCACGCCCGGATCTTCATCAACCACGTAAGGGTCCATCGGCTCTTTCTGCTGATACCAGTCGTAGATGCGGCCGACGAACGGCGAGATCAGAAACACGCCGGCCTCGGCGCAGGCGCGCGCCTGGGCGAAGGAGAACAGCAGGGTCAGGTTACAGTGGATGCCCTCGCTCTCCAGCACCTCGGCGGCGCGGATGCCCTCCCAGGTGGAGGCGAGCTTGATGAGGATCCGCGACTTGTCGATGCCCTGTTCCTGATAGAGCTCAATCAGGCGATGCGCTTTGGCGATGCTTTTCTCTTTATCAAAAGAGAGCCTGGCGTCGACTTCCGTCGAAACCCGTCCGGGAATGCTCTTCAGAATTTCGCCGCCGAAGTTGACCGCCAGCTTGTCGCAGGCGGCGACAACCTGCTCTTCGCGGCTGCCGGGCGTGCTTTTGGCAAAGCGGATGGCGTCGTCAATCAGGTGATTGTAGTGCTCAAGGCCCGCGGCCTTCAGCAGCAGCGACGGGTTGGTGGTAGCGTCTTCCGGCTGGTAGTGGCGAATCGACTCAATGTCGCCGCTGTCGGCAACAACGGTGGTGAATTGTTTAATTCCGTCTAACTGGTTCATTAAAAAATCTCCTGTAAAGCAATGTTTTATCTATGTTCTGATAGATGCGCTTCGGAACGAAATGAGATCTGCTTAACAAAAAAGCATAGCAGACGGCGATAGCATGGACCGTAAGACTACGTAACATGATTGTTAAAAATTAATAACAAACTGCAGCATCAGTCCTCAGAGTATGGCAGTCTTCAAAGTTTGTGGGGCGCTAAACGGCGATACTCATCGCTTAGCCAGACGCGCTACTTTTTTCTGTAAAAACGATACGTGACGTAAAAGGACAATAAGATGGACGACCAGTTAAAACAGAGTGCCCTTGATTTTCACGAGTTTCCGGTGCCGGGGAAAATTCAGGTGTCACCCACGAAGCCCCTGGCCACCCAGCGTGACCTGGCGCTGGCCTACTCGCCGGGTGTCGCCGCGCCCTGCCTGGAAATCGAAAAGGATCCGCTGGCGGCTTACAAATACACCGCGCGCGGTAACCTGGTGGCGGTTGTGTCCAACGGCACCGCGGTGCTTGGGCTGGGCAACATCGGCGCCCTGGCGGGCAAGCCGGTGATGGAAGGAAAGGGCGTGCTGTTTAAGAAGTTTGCCGGGATCGACGTCTTTGATATCGAAGTGGACGAGACGGATCCTGACAAATTTATTCAGGTGGTCTCGGCGCTGGAGCCGACCTTTGGCGGCATCAACCTTGAAGATATCAAAGCCCCGGAGTGCTTCTACATCGAGCAGAAACTGCGCGAGAAAATGAATATTCCGGTGTTTCACGACGATCAGCACGGCACGGCGATCATCAGCACCGCCGCTATCCTCAACGGCCTGCGGGTGGTCGAGAAAAACCTCTCCGACGTGCGGATGGTGGTCTCCGGCGCGGGCGCCGCGGCCATTGCCTGTATGAACCTGCTGGTGGCGCTCGGGATGCAGAAGCACAATATTGTGGTCTGCGACTCGAAGGGCGTTATCTATAAAGACCGCGAGCCGAACATGGCGGAAACCAAAGCCGCCTACGCGGTGGAAGACAGCGGCAAGCGCACCCTCGATGAGGTGATGGACGGGGCGGACATTTTCCTCGGCTGCTCCGGTCCGAAAGTGCTGACCCAGGAGATGGTCAAGCGCATGGCGCGCGCGCCGCTGATCCTCGCCCTGGCTAACCCGGAGCCGGAAATCCTGCCGCCGCTGGCCAAAGAGGTGCGTCCGGACGCCATCATCTGCACCGGCCGCTCCGACTATCCGAACCAGGTGAACAACGTACTCTGCTTCCCGTTCATTTTCCGCGGCGCGCTGGACGTGGGCGCCACCGCCATTAATGAAGAGATGAAGCTGGCGGCGGTACACGCTATCGCCGAACTGGCGCACGCCGAGCAGAGCGAAGTGGTAGCCTCCGCCTACGGCGACCAGGATCTGAGCTTCGGCCCGGAGTACATCATTCCGAAACCGTTCGATCCGCGCCTGATCGTCAAGATCGCTCCGGCGGTCGCCAAAGCGGCGATGGACTCCGGCGTGGCGAAGCGCCCGATCGAGGACTTCGACGCCTACGAAGAGAAGCTCAGCGAGTTTGTCTACAAAACCAACCTGTTTATGAAGCCTATCTTCTCCCAGGCCCGCAAAGAGCCGAAGCGCGTGGTGCTGGCGGAAGGGGAAGAGAACCGCGTCCTGCACGCCACCCAGGAGCTTATCTCTCTGGGGCTGGCGAAGCCTATCCTGATTGGCCGTCCGAACGTGATTGAGATGCGCCTGCAGAAGCTGGGCCTGCAGATGAAGCCCGGCGTTGACTTTGAAATTGTTAACAACGAATCCGATCCGCGCTTTAAAGAGTACTGGATGGAATACTTCCAGATCATGAAGCGCAAAGGGATCACCCAGGAGCAGGCGCAGCGCCACGTAATCGCAAATCCAACGGTGATCGGCGCGATCATGGTTCAGCGCGGCGAAGCGGATGCGCTGATCTGCGGCACCATCGGCGACTATCACGAGCACTTCAGCGTGGTGCAGCAGCTGTTCGGCTATCGCGACGGCGTACACACCGCGGGTGCGATGAACGCGCTGCTGCTGCCGAGCGGCAACACCTTTATTGCCGATACCTACGTCAACGACGACCCGACCCCGGAAGAGCTGGCGGAAATTACCCTGATGGCGGCGGAGAGCGTGCGTCGCTTCGGCATTGAACCGCGGGTGGCGCTGCTGTCGCACTCCAACTTTGGCTCATCGAACTGCGCGGCGGCCACCAAGATGCGCACGACGCTTGAACTGGTGCGCCAGCGCGATCCGGAGCTGATGATCGACGGCGAAATGCACGGCGACGCGGCGCTGGTGGAGAGCATCCGCCACGAGCGCATGCCGGACAGCCCGCTGAAGGGCGCGGCGAACATTCTGGTGATGCCGAATATGGAAGCCGCCCGCATCAGCTACAACCTGCTGCGGGTTTCCAGCTCGGAAGGCGTGACCGTCGGACCGGTGCTGATGGGCGCGGCGAAGCCGGTGCATATCCTGACGCCGATCGCGTCCGTGCGTCGCATCGTCAATATGGTGGCGCTGGCGGTGGTGGAGGCGCAGACGCAGCCGCTGTAGCCCCAGCACCTCGCCCTAACCCTCTCCCTGTGGGGAGAGGGGACCTTAATACTCCCTCTCCCCCGTGGCTGTCTCTTATATATAAATCTTCAGTTCAGTCGGCCGACTGAGGGTTTGAATTCCGGCTTAAAATCGCCTCAGATTCTGACGTCCGGCCGGGGCAGCCAGCAGCTACCGTCTTAAACGTCAAGCTGCTGCCGTATAATTCTCGTCATATTTCTGCTGCTTCATCAAGACGCTGTAACAGATATGTACCAGCTTTCGCATTACTCCACCCAGCGCTGACCTCTTCGCTTTTCCGGCCGAGACAAGGCGCTCATAAAACGCTTTAAGATGCGGGTTGTACTTCGCTGCTACCAGGGCGGCCATATAGAGTTTGGCTCTTACCGCCGGAGGACCACACTTTGACAGCCTTGTCCTGCCCCGTATAGAGCTTCCTGAGCGCTTTTCCTTCGGTACCACCCCCAGCCAGGCCGCTGCCTGTTCCGCACTCCTGAAGTGATTCCCCCGCAGCACCGTCAGCAGGGTACTGCCAACCGCTGCACCGACCCCTTTTATCGACGTCAGATACTCCATATCCCGCTTCAGATCGGGATGAGTGTCGATATGGTCATCTGTCAGTGCCTGTACGGCCTCCAGCTCGCCGTTCAGCGCCTGTAGTATCTTTCTGACTGATAACTCAACCTGCGCTGAACCTCGGGTTGAAAGCAGTTTCTCCAGCCGGTTATTTTCGCGGTTCACATCCTGCAGTAGTGCATCACGCCTGCTGAGTAGCGCTTTCAGTTCACGAATGGCTGGAGACGGTGGCAGCCATGCTTCCGGCTGGCGCATGGCGCCATAGCGAGCCAGTACATCAGCATCAACAGTGTCATTTTTGGTAAGAATACCCATACCCTGAGCAAAGGCCCGAACACGCGCAGGGTTAGCTATCACGACGCGTATAGCGCGGTCATAAAGGCCATAAGCCAGATGATCGTGATACGTACCAGTGGGCTCCATTATTACCTGCACCTCAGAGGGGCTGATCTTCTGCTTCATCAGCCACCCCAGAACGGTGACAGCAACATCTGGCCCGTTAGGGAGAACTTTGGTTTTCTTACTTCCCTCCGGGCCATCAGATTTAAGGCACAAATCTATTTTGCTTTTTCCGACATCAATTCCTAACTGAATCATAGTCTCCCCCTTTCACATATAAACCATCACGCCCGTTTTCCTTGTACATACGGAGTCTGAGCTCCTGGCAACCGTTCAAAGTTAATGCTGGCGTGAAAGGTGAAACAGAGGATTTAAGCTGCTGGGCAAGGTTTTACCTTATAGGATGCTCCAAATTCACTCTGTTCCAGAGTGGGGTAGCTAACCACCACCTACTACAGGGTTCAAGATACAATGGATGCTGGCTGAGGCGAAACGAGGCATGGATGCCGAGTCGAGCCGTACCCGAAAGCCGGACGGCAGAATCTGAGGTTCCGCGCAGCGGCGATTTTTGTTGCCGGGAGCCGGGATTGTCAAGGGAGCGGCGGCGAGCTCCCTTGACACGTTCACCGCAGAAAGCCTGACAGAGAAGCGGAGTTCCCATAGTGAACGGAACTATACCGACATTCATAAAAAAATTGTTTTTTTGTGGTTATCACGCCGTGTCTCAATAAAAATGTGACTAAGAGACAGCCCCCGTAGGGAGAGGTCCGGGGTGAGGGGGAACCCACTCCCTGACCTTAATAAACTCACTCAGGGCAGCCTCCGGGCTGCCTTCTTCCGGCTGATAGCCGTACTCCCAGCGCACCAGCGGCGGCATCGACATCAGAATCGACTCCGTGCGCCCGCCGGTCTGCAGCCCGAACAGCGTCCCGCGATCCCACACCAGATTGAACTCCACGTAGCGCCCGCGCCGGTAAAGCTGAAACTCCCGCTCCCGCTCGCCCCAGGCCAGCGCCCGGCGACGTTCGACAATAGGCAGGTAGGCCTCGCAGTAGCCGCGGCCGACGGCTTGCATAAAGGCAAAGCAGCGGTCGAAGTCCGGGGTATTAAGATCGTCAAAAAACAGGCCGCCGATGCCGCGCTGCTCGTTGCGGTGCTTGAGATAAAAGTAGTCATCGCACCATTTTTTGTAGCGCGGATAAACGTCATCGCCAAAGGGCGCGCACAGATCGCGGGCGACGCTGTGCCAGTGCACGGCATCCTCTGCAAAGCCGTAGTACGGCGTCATATCGAAACCGCCGCCGAACCACCACACCGGTTCAGCGCCCGGCTTTTCGGCAATAAAAAAGCGCACATTGGCGTGGCTGGTGGGCACGTAGGGATTGTGCGGATGCACCACCAGCGACACGCCCATCGCCTCGAAGCTGCGGCCTGCCAGCTCCGGGCGGTGGGCGGTGGCAGATGCCGGCATACTGTCGCCGTGGACGTGGGAGAAATTGACGCCCGCCTGCTCAAAGACACCGCCGTCGCGCAGCACCCGGCTGCGCCCGCCGCCGCCGGCTTCGCGCTGCCAGCTGTCCTCAACAAAGTCGCTGCCGTCCACGGCAGACAGCTTCGCGCAGATGTCATCCTGCAGGCCGAGCAGAAAGGCTTTAACGACGTTAACGTCCGGCTTCATTAGCGTTTCCTGCTGTGGGCTTTTTGGTTATCGAACCAGTGGAAGTAGCTGATCACCCCGGAAGCGATGGCGTTGGCTATCTTCTGGCGAAACGCCGTGGTGCCGAGCAGCTTCTCTTCGCCGGGATTGGTGATGAACGAGGTTTCCACCAGCACCGAGGGAATGGACGGCGACTTCAGTACCACGAATGCCGCCTGTTCAGTGTTGCGGCTGTGCAGCTTGTGCACCGGCTTTATCTGCTTGAGGATGTGCGAGCCGAGCGTCAGGCTGTTTTTGATGGTGTCGGTCTGGACCAGATCGAACAGCACCTGCTGCAGAAGGTGATCTTTATCGAGCGCCTTTTTGCCGGCCAGCTCGTCCACGGCGTTCTCCTTGTCGGAGAGATACTTCGCCATGGCGCTACTGGCGCCGCGGTTAGAGAGCGCGAAGACGGAGGCGCCCGCCGCGCTGGGATTAGTAAAGCCGTCCGCGTGGATAGACATAAACAGATCGGCCCCGTGCTGGTGGGCGATTTCTACGCGGTCATACAGCGGAATAAAGGTGTCATTGGTGCGGGTCAGCCGGGCGTCGATGCCGCGGCTGCGCAGCAGGGCGCGGACGTTTTTAGCGATCGCCAGCACCACGTGCTTTTCCATCGAGCCCTGGTGACCGATAGCGCCGCTGTCGATGCCGCCGTGGCCGGGGTCGAGCATCACAATGCGCCTGGCCCCCGCTTTTTTTGCGGCGGGCTTGCTGTGGCCGTTGCTGGTTTTCAGCGTCTGTTCCCTGGCGGAGGCGGTGGCCATGCCTGACAGCGTCAGTGCGGCAAGGCCAGCTTTCAGCACCTGACGGCGCGATGCGAGTTTTTTTAAGGGTTTAAAAGTGCTCATGCGGCCTGAATTGCGTTGTTAATGTAATGGGTCAACGTGTTATATCGTATCGCGTTTTCGGTTACGACCCTGGAAGATGAGAATTGTTTTACTTTTCATTTCAATACATGACAGGGCGGCATTATGCCATTTTTTGCCTTGTTTTTCGTCAGATATTGGATATTGCGCACGTTCGGGCCATAATCACCGATTATTAACCACCAAAAGATGGGCAATACCATGGAGATACGCGTTTTTCGCCAGTCCGATTTTGAAGAGGTGATTACCCTTTGGGAGCGCTGCGATCTGCTGCGTCCGTGGAACGATCCGGAGATGGATATCGAGCGCAAGATCCATCACGACGTCAGCCTCTTTCTGGTGGCCGAAGTCAACGGCGAAGTGGTGGGCACCGTGATGGGCGGCTATGACGGCCACCGCGGCTCGGCGTATTATCTCGGCGTCCATCCGGAGTATCGCGGCCGCGGTATCGCCAACGCGTTGCTCAACCGGCTGGAGAAAAAGCTCATCGCCCGCGGCTGTCCAAAAATTAACATCATGGTGCGCGAAGAGAACGAGATGGTGCTGGGCATGTACGAGCGGCTGGGCTATGAGCACAGCGATACGCTGCTGCTGGGCAAGCGCCTGATAGAAGATGAAGAGTACTGAGTTTCTTCCCGCCGATTATGACCAACACGGGCGGCTGCGGCTGCCCGTTCTCTTCTGGCTAATTCTGCTGCTGCAGGCGCGGACCTGGGTACTGTTCGCGGTAGCCGCCGCCTCCCGCCAGCAGGGGGACGCGCTGCTGGCGCTGTTCTACCCCGATAGCGACGGCTTCTGGCTGGGCCTGCTGCCGGGCATCCCGGCGGTGATGGCCTTTTTTCTCAGCGGACGCCGCCAGCAGTTTCCGCGCCTGTGGCGCGCGCTGCGCTGGCTGCTGGTGGCCGCCCAGGCGCTGCTGCTGGTCTGGCAGCCCGCGCTGTGGCTGGCGGGAGAGCCGCTGTCGGCGACCGGTCTGCTGCTGACGATTGCCGATGCGTTTGCCCTCTGGTGGCTGCTGGCCGACGGCCGGCTGCGGGCCTGTTTCTCGTCGGTGCAAGATTAGCGGCACTTTTTTCGCTTTTTGGACTCCAACAGGCGTTGTTTTAAGGAGAAAGGATCTGCAATGAAACCTATGCGTTTACTGCTCTGCGCGCTGCCCCTGGCGCTGACGGGCTGCTCTACCCTCAGTTCGGTGAACTGGTCGTCGGCCTGGCCGTGGAACTGGTTCGGCTCTTCAGCCGAGGTGACGGAGCAGGGCGTCGGCAAACTGACCGCCGCGACGCCGCTCAACGAGCAGGCCATTGAGGACGCGCTCGGCGGCGGCTACCGCCTGCGCAGCGGCATGAAAACCGCCAATGGCAGCATCGTGAAGTATTTTGAAGCGCTGAAAGAGGATAAGGTGGCGCTGGTGATTAACGGCGAGTCGGGCAGCGTCAGCCGCGTTGAGGTGATGGACAGCGGCATCCCCGCCGAAGACGGCACCAAAATCGGCACACCGTTTCGCGATATCTACAGCAAAGCCTTTGATAACTGCCAGAAAGGGCAGGGCGACGATGCGGGCGGCGTAGCGTGTAAAGCGAAGGGCAGCCAGCACATCAGCTACCTGTTCACCGGCAGCTGGAGCGGCCCGCAGGCGCTGATGCCGCCGGATGACATCCTCAGAACCTGGAAAGTCAGCAAGATTATCTGGCGCCGCTAATTTTGCGTCAGGACAAGCTGTTCGCCTGAAAAGGCGCGTACAATGCGCGCCATCAAATGCCGCGCTGTCGCGGCATCGTTATTTCAGGAGGAACCATGTCACAGGTTCAGAGCGGTATCTTACCGGAGCACTGCCGGGCGGCAGTGTGGATTGAAGCGAACATCAGCGGCGACGTCAGCGCCCTGCGCGAAGCGAGCCGCGTCTTCGCCGACCGGCTGGCAACCTTTGAGAGCCAGTATCCCGAGGCCGGCATCGGCGGCGTGGTGGCCTTTGGCCACGACGCGTGGCGCCAGCTGAGCGGCGGGACGGGCGCGCAGGAGCTGAAGAACTTTATCCCTTACGGCAAGGGCCTGGCGCCGGCCACCCAGTGCGACCTGCTGATCCACATTATCTCCCTGCGCCACGACATCAACTTCTCGATTGCCCAGGCCGCGCTGGAGGCCTTCGGCGGCGCCATTGCGGTTCAGCAGGAGATCCACGGCTTCCGCTGGGTGGAGGACCGCGACCTCAGCGGCTTCGTCGACGGCACCGAAAATCCGGCCGGGGAAGAGACCCGCCGCGGCGTGGCGATTATCGCCGACGGCGAAGACGCGGGCGGCAGCTACGTCCTCGTCCAGCGCTGGGAGCACAACCTCGACCAGCTGAACCGCATGAGCACGCACGATCAGGAGATGATGATTGGCCGCACCAAAGCCGCCAACGAAGAGATTGACGGCGACGCGCGTCCGGTCACCTCGCACCTCACCCGCGTCGATCTTAAAGAGGACGGTAAGGGCCTGAAAATTGTTCGCCAGAGCCTGCCCTACGGGACCGCCAGCGGCACGCACGGCCTGATGTTCTGCGCCTACTGCGCCCGTCTGCACAACATCGAGCAGCAGCTGCTGAGCATGTTTGGTGATACCGACGGCAAGCGCGATGCCATGCTGCGCTTCACCCGGCCGGTCACCGGCAGCTACTACTTCGCGCCGTCTCTCGACAGGCTGCTGAAGCTGTAGGTTCCCCTGCGTTTTAGCCCGGAAAATCGCTTCCGGGCTGCACCTGCGATGTCACTCTCTTTCTTATTCTGTTTTTAACTTCCAAATCACCAAACGGTATATAAAACCGTTACAGCTTTGCTCCTCGTTATAAATATTATGATCATAAGATAGTCATCACATTTATAAGGGTGCGCGATGGTTGTTAACTCACTGAAAAAAGGAACGCTGGCCGTAGGCGCGCTGCTGCTGATGGCCCAGGCGCAGGCCACGGAGCTGCTGAACAGCTCGTACGACGTCTCCCGCGAGCTGTTTGCGGCGCTGAACCCGCAGTTTGAACAGCAGTGGGCGAAGGACAACGGCGGCGATAAGCTGACCATCAAGCAGTCCCACGCCGGTTCCTCCAAGCAGGCGCTGGCGATCCTCCAGGGCCTGAAGGCCGATGTCGTCACCTACAATCAGGTCACCGACGTGCAGATCCTGCACGACAAGGGCAACCTGATCCCGGCCAACTGGCAGAGCCGCCTGCCGAACAACAGCTCGCCGTTCTATTCCACCATGGCGTTTCTGGTGCGCAAGGGTAACCCGAAGAATATCCACGACTGGAGCGACCTGGTGCGCCCGGACGTGAAGCTGATTTTCCCGAATCCGAAAACCTCCGGCAACGCCCGCTATACCTATCTGGCGGCGTGGGGCGCGGCGGCGAAGGCCGACGGCAACGACAAGGCCAAAACCGAGCAGTTTATGACCCAGTTCCTGAAAAACGTCGAAGTGTTTGATACCGGCGGCCGCGGGGCCACCACCACCTTCGTTGAGCGCGGGCTGGGCGACGTGCTGATCACCTTTGAATCCGAAGTGAACAACATCCGCAAGCAGTATGAGGATCAGGGCTTCGAGGTCGTGGTACCGAAAACCAATATTCTGGCGGAGTTCCCGGTGGCCTGGGTTGATAAGAACGTTAAGGCGAAGGGCACTGAAAAGGCTGCGAAGGCCTATCTGAACTGGCTCTACACGCCGCAGGCGCAGACCACCATCACCGACTTCTACTACCGGGTGAACAACCCGCAGGTGATGGAGAAGCTGAAGGACAAATTCCCGCAGACCGAACTGTTCCGGGTGGAAGATCAGTTTGGCTCCTGGCCGGAAGTGATGAAGGTCCACTTCGCCAGCGGCGGCGAGCTGGATAAGCTGCTGGCGGCGGGGCATAAGTAATGTTTGCAGTCTCTACCAAGCGGGTGCTGCCGGGCTTCAGCCTGAGCCTCGGCACCAGCCTGCTGTTCGTCTGCCTGATCCTGCTGCTGCCGCTGAGCGCGCTGGTTATCCAGCTCTCGCAGATGAGCTGGGCGCAGTACTGGCAGGTGATCGCCAATCCGCAGGTGGTGGCGGCCTACAAGGTCACGCTGCTGTCGGCTTTTGTGGCGTCGATTTTCAACGGCGTTTTCGGCCTGCTGATGGCGTGGATCCTTACCCGCTACCGCTTTCCGGGGCGCACGCTGCTCGACGCGCTGATGGATTTACCCTTCGCCCTGCCGACCGCGGTGGCGGGCCTGACCCTGGCCTCGCTGTTTTCGGTCAACGGCTTCTACGGCGAGTGGCTGGCGAAGTTTGATATCAAAGTGACCTATACCTGGCTCGGCATCGCGGTGGCGATGGCCTTTACCAGCATTCCCTTCGTGGTGCGCACCGTGCAGCCGGTGCTGGAGGAGCTGGGGTCGGAGTATGAAGAGGCGGCGGAAACCCTCGGCGCCACGCGGCTGCAGAGCTTTCGCAAAGTGGTACTGCCGGAACTCTACCCGGCGCTGCTGGCGGGCATCGCCCTGTCGTTTACCCGCAGCCTCGGCGAGTTCGGCGCGGTGATTTTTATCGCCGGCAACATTGCCTGGAAGACCGAAGTCACCTCGCTGATGATCTTCGTCAACCTGCAGCAGTTCGACTACCCGGCGGCCAGCGCCATTGCCTCGGTGATCCTGGCGGCCTCGCTGCTGCTGCTGTTCTCGATTAATACGTTGCAAAGCCGCTTCGGGCGGCGGGTGGTAGGTCACTGATGGCGGAAGTTACGCAATTGAAACGCTATGACGCGCCCCGCATTAACTGGGGAAAATGGTTCCTGATAGGCACCGGGATGCTGGTCTCGGCCTTTATCCTGCTGGTGCCGATGATCTATATCTTCGTCCAGGCCTTCAGCAAAGGGCTGATGCCGGTGCTCAACAACCTCGCCGATCCGGACATGCTGCACGCCATCTGGCTGACGGTGATGATTGCCCTTATCACCGTGCCGGTGAACCTGGTGTTCGGCACTCTGCTGGCGTGGCTGGTGACGCGCTTCACCTTCCCCGGCCGCCAGCTGCTGCTGACCCTGCTGGATATTCCGTTTGCGGTCTCGCCGGTGGTGGCGGGGCTGGTTTACCTGCTGTTTTACGGCGCCAACGGCCCCATCGGCCCGTGGCTGGACGCCCACAATATCCAGATTATGTTTGCCTGGCCGGGCATGGTGCTGGCGACTATCTTTGTCACCTGTCCGTTTGTGGTGCGCGAGCTGGTGCCGGTGATGCTCAGCCAGGGCAGCAACGAAGACGAAGCGGCGATCCTGCTGGGCGCCTCCGGCTGGCAGATGTTCCGCCGGGTGACGCTGCCCAATATCCGCTGGGCGCTGCTCTACGGCGTGGTGCTGACCAACGCCCGCGCCATCGGCGAGTTCGGCGCGGTGTCGGTGGTGTCCGGCTCCATCCGCGGCGAAACCCTGTCGCTGCCGCTGCAAATTGAATTATTAGAGCAGGACTATAACACCGTGGGCTCCTTCACCGCCGCGGCCCTGCTGACTCTGATGGCCATTCTGACCCTGTTTTTGAAGAGCATGCTGCAGTGGCGCCTGGAGAACCAGGAGAAACGCGCGCGGCAGGAGAAGCAACATGAGCATTGAGATCGTCAACATTAAAAAATCGTTTGGCCGCACCCAGGTGCTGAATGACATCTCGCTGGATATTCCCTCGGGCCAGATGGTGGCGCTGCTCGGCCCGTCGGGTTCGGGCAAAACCACGCTGCTGCGCATTATCGCCGGGCTGGAGCACCAGACCAGCGGCCAGATCCGCTTTCACGGCACCGACGTCAGCCGCCTGCACGCCCGCGACCGCAAAGTGGGCTTTGTGTTTCAGCACTACGCCCTGTTTCGCCACATGACGGTGTTCGACAACATCGCCTTTGGCCTGACGGTGCTGCCGCGGCGCGAGCGTCCCGACGCCGCCGCCATTAAGGCGAAAGTGACCCGCCTGCTGGAGATGGTGCAGCTTGCCCACCTCGCAGAGCGCTACCCGGCCCAGCTCTCCGGCGGCCAGAAGCAGCGCGTGGCCCTGGCCCGCGCCCTGGCCGTTGAGCCGCAGATCCTGCTGCTCGATGAACCTTTCGGCGCGCTGGATGCCCAGGTGCGCAAAGAGCTGCGGCGCTGGCTGCGCCAGCTGCACGAAGAGCTGAAGTTTACCAGCGTGTTCGTCACCCACGACCAGGAAGAGGCGATGGAAGTCGCCGATCGCGTGGTGGTGATGAGCCAGGGCAACATTGAGCAGGTGGACGAACCGGAGCAGGTGTGGCGCGACCCGGCCACCCGCTTCGTACTGGAGTTTATGGGCGAGGTGAACCGCCTCAAGGGCGAAGTGCGCGGCGGGCAGTTCCACGTCGGCGCCCACCGCTGGCCGCTGGGCTATACGCCCGCTTACCAGGGGCCGGTCGATCTCTTCCTGCGCCCGTGGGAAGTGGACATCAGCCGCCGCACCAGCCTCGACTCGCCGCTGCCGGTAGAGGTGCTGGAGGCCAGCCCCAAAGGCCATTACACCCAGCTGGTTGTGCAGCCGCTGGGCTGGTACGACGAGCCCCTCACCGTGGTGATGCGCGACGACGCACCGCAGCGCGGCGAGCGGCTGTTCGTGGGCCTGCAGCACGCCCGCCTTTACAACGCCCAGCAGCGGATTGAGAACCGCGCCGATGCCCCGGTGCAGATTGAACGTCGCGAGGAGCTTGCTCTGGCGCAAACCGCCTGATAGTTTTACCCGATATCGTTATCACGACAGCAAATGTCACTTTGTAGGCCGGGTAAGCGAAGCGCCACCCGGCTTTTTATTGGGCGAAAACAGTGAAAACACTCCAGGACACCATCGGCAATACGCCGCTGGTCAGACTCCAGCGCATGGGGCCGGACAACGGCAGCGAAATTTGGCTCAAGCTTGAAGGCAACAATCCGGCGGGTTCCGTGAAGGACCGCGCGGCGCTATCGATGATCGTCGAAGCGGAAAAACGCGGTGAAATTAAGCCCGGCGACGTGCTGATTGAGGCCACCAGCGGCAATACCGGTATTGCGCTGGCGATGATCGCCGCGCTGAAGGGCTACCGTATGAAGTTGCTGATGCCGGACAACATGAGCATTGAGCGGCGGGCCGCCATGCGCGCCTACGGCGCCGAGCTTATTCTGGTCAGCAAAGAGCAGGGAATGGAAGGCGCCCGCGACCTGGCCGAGGCCATGGCGGCGCGCGGCGAAGGCCGGCTGCTCGATCAGTTCAACAATCCCGACAACCCTTACGCGCACTACACCACCACCGGGCCGGAGATCTGGCGGCAGACCGGCGGGCGCATCAGCCACTTCGTCTCCAGCATGGGCACCACCGGCACCATCACCGGCGTGTCGCGCTTTCTGCGCGAACAGCCGAAAGCGGTCACCATCGTCGGCCTGCAGCCGGAAGAGGGCAGCAGCATTCCCGGTATCCGCCGCTGGCCCACCGAATACATGCCGGGCATCTTCAGCGCCGCTTTAGTGGATGAGGTCATGGATATTCACCAGCGCGAAGCGGAGAATACCATGCGCGAACTGGCGGTGCGGGAGGGTATCTTCTGCGGCGTCAGTTCAGGAGGTGCGGTAGCAGGCGCGCTGCGGGTGGCAACATCGCATCCGGGCGCGGTGGTGGTAGCGATTATTTGCGATCGCGGCGACCGCTATCTGTCTACCGGTGTTTTTGGTGAAGAGAGTTACAGTCAGGGGGCGGGGATCTAACGGCCATGGAAATGATTCTATTCCGGGACAAAACCCGGGCGCAGCAGGCGGATATTGTCGCTGTGCAATCGCAAGTGGTATATGGCAGCGTGGGCAACAGCGTGGCGGTACCGAACATCAGGCAGCGCGGCCTGAACGTGCTGGCGGTGCCGACCGTATTGTTCAGCAATACCCCGCATTATGAAACGATTTACGGCGGTATCATTCCGGACGACTGGTTCAGCGGCTACCTGCGGGCGCTGGAAGAGCGCGATGCGATCCGCACGTTAAAGGCGGTTACCAGCGGCTATATGGGCAGCGCCAGCCAGATTGCGCTGCTGGCGCAGTGGCTTAAGGCGCTGCGGGAAAGCCATCCGGAGCTGGTTATCCTCGTGGATCCGGTAATTGGCGATACCGACAGCGGCATCTACGTGAAGCCGGAAATTCCCGAGGCCTACAGCCGGCATCTGCTGCCGCTGGCCCAGGGGATCACGCCGAACGTGTTTGAGCTTGGCGTGCTGAGCGGCAAGCCCTGCGACACGATGGAGAACGCCATTGCGGCGGCGAAAAGCCTGCTTTCAGAAACGCTGAAGTGGGTGGCGATTACCAGCGCGCCGGTGCCCGGCGATAACGACATCCACGTGGTGCTGGTGACCGCCGACAGCGTTAATATCTTCGGCTGGCCGCGGGTAGAGACCGACCTGAAGGGGACCGGCGATCTGTTTTGCTCGGAGCTTATCAGCGCCGTAGTAAAAGGCGACAAGCTGGCGGACGCGGTACAGGCGGCGGGAGACAGAGTGGTTGAGGTGATGCGCCACACCCTGGAAAAAGGCTACGACGAGCTGATCCTGCCCGCGTAATGCAAACAAAAATGGCGCCACCCGGCGCCATTTTTTATCTCAGCTGCTGCTTACTTTTTGATGCGGATCACCGGCGTTTCGCCAACGGTCACGCTGCCAGAAAGTTTGGTCAGCTCTTTGATCTCGTCCATGTTGGAGATAACAACCGGCGTCAGGGTAGACTTGGCCTTCTCTTCCAGCAGCGGCAGATCGAATTCGATAACCGGATCGCCAACCTTAACGCGCTGGCCTTCTTCGGCGATGCGCTTGAAGCCTTCGCCCTTCAGCTCAACGGTATCAATACCGAAGTGGACAAACAGCTCAATGCCGCTGTCGGACTCGATAGAGAACGCGTGGTTAGTTTCAAAGATCTTACCGATAGTTCCGTCAACCGGAGCAACCATTTTGTTGCCGGTCGGCTTGATTGCAATACCATCGCCAACGATTTTTTCAGCAAAAACGACATCGGGCACGTCTTCAATGTTGACGATTTCGCCAGACAGTGGAGCAATGATCTCAATGGTTCCGGTATCACTATTACCTTTGTCACCGAAAAGTTTACTTAAGAACCCCATTAGCCTTCTCTCCTAAGCAGTAATTTGGGCCGCATCTCGTGGATTAGCAGATTGTTTTTTCTTCAATGAACTTGTTAACCAGCGTCATTAACTCGTCCGTTGTCGGTTGAGCAAGAGCCTGCTCTGCTAAAACCTTCGCATCTTTGAAGTTCGTGTTACGGATAATCTTCTTGATGCGCGGGATGGAAATGGCACTCATTGAGAACTCGTCCAGACCCATACCCAGCAACAGAAGTGTAGCACGTTCGTCGCCCGCAAGCTCACCACACATGCCAGTCCACTTGCCTTCAGCATGAGAAGCATCAATAACTTGCTTAATCAGGTTAAGGACAGACGGTGACATCGGCTGGTAAAGATGTGAGATCATATCATTACCACGGTCAACTGCCAGAGTATATTGCGTTAAATCATTGGTTCCGATACTAAAGAAATCTACTTCTTTGGCTAAGTGGCGGGCGATGGTTGCTGCCGCCGGGGTTTCCACCATCACGCCAATCTCGATGGCTTCATCAAATGCTTTGCCTTCGTCGCGCAGTTCCTGCTTGTAAGCTTCAATCTCTTTGCGCAGGGCGCGGACTTCTTCCACGGAGATGATCATCGGGAACATGATGCGCAGCTTGCCGAACGCGGAGGCCCGGAGGATAGCGCGCACCTGGTCGCGGAGGATCTCTTTACGATCCATGGCGATGCGGATAGCGCGCCAGCCGAGGAACGGGTTCTCTTCTTTCGGGAAGTTCATGTACGGCAGCTCTTTATCGCCGCCGATGTCCATGGTGCGGACAATCACCGCCTGGGAGCCGCAGGCTTCTGCTACGGCTTTGTAAGCTGCAAACTGCTCTTCTTCCGTCGGCAGGGCATCGCGGTCCATGAACAGGAACTCGGTGCGGTACAGACCCACGCCTTCCGCGCCGTTGCGCTCTGCGCCGTCGATATCGCGCACGGTGCCGATGTTAGCGCACACTTCAACCTGATGACCATCGAGAGTAATGGCCGGCAGATCTTTGAGCTTCGCAAGTTCAGCTTTTTCTTCGGCGACCTGAGCCTGCGCGCTGCGCAGGGTTTCAATCTCGTCGTTGGTCGGGTTAACGTAGACCTTGTTGTTAACCGCATCGAGGATCAGGTAATCACCGTTCTTCACTTCGGACGTGACGTTACCGGTGCCCACGATAGCCGGCAGCTCCAGAGAGCGTGCCATGATCGAGGTGTGGGAGGTGCGGCCGCCGATATCAGTGATGAAACCCAGCACCTTCTTCAGGTTCAGCTGTGCAGTTTCGGACGGGGTAAGATCTTTGGCGACGAGGATAACTTCATCCTGAATGGCGCCCAGATCGATAATGTTCAGGCCGAGGATGTTGCGCAGCAGGCGCTTACCGATATCGCGCACGTCAGCGGCACGCTCTTTCAGGTACTCATCGTCCAGCTCTTCCAGGGCAGTGGCCTGGCCTTCGATAACCTCATTGGCTGCTGCATCAGCAGTCATGTGCTTATCTTTAATCAGGGCTATGATTTCCTGCTCCAGCTCCTCATCTTCCAGCAACATGATGTGGCCTTCGAAGATGGCTTCTTTTTCTTCACCGAACGTCTCACCTGCTTTCGTTTTGATAGCTTCGAGCTGCGCGGAGGCTTTGGCGCGACCGTCTATGAAACGCTCAACTTCCTCGTCGACGCTGTCGGCAGAAATTTTCTTCCGGTCGATGACAATTTCATCTTCTTTCAGCAGCAGTGCTTTGCCGAAAGCGATACCCGGGGATGCTAAAATGCCTGAAATCATAACCCTACCTTACTTTTGACTGATTCTTAAAGGAACTCGCGAACTTACTCGAGTTCTGCCATCAGTTTTACCAGATGCTCAACTGCTTTCTGTTCGTCTTCACCTTCTGCGGAGATGGTTACCACTGTGCCCTGAGTCAGGCCCAGCGTCTGCAGTTTGAACAGGCTCTTAGCGCTGGCGCTTTTGCCGTTGGAGGTCACGGTGATCTCAGAGGTGAAGCCTTTCGCTTCTTTAACAAACTGAGCAGCAGGGCGGGTGTGCAGGCCGTTCGGAGCGGTAATCGTAACTTCTTGCTGGAACATTATATTTCCCCAACTTATAGGTTTAGTGTTGTGGAACCAGAACGCTACCTGACGGCGGCATTCGGGTCAGTATAGTCAGCGTCGGTATGGACAACGTCGACGCAGAGGGTCAGAGCAAATCCTGAGTAACGATTCTGACCAGGAGACGTATGACTCATCATTAAACATTATGCAGCGAAAGCCAGATTTGAACCAAATCATATAATCGATTCAGCAGAGGCAAATCAAACGATGATTAATTTCGCGCATCGAAATAATTGACAGGTTAAATACCAGACCCGCGCGGATGAGGCAATGCCAGGTGAGCCAAAAGTATGATGAACGCCACAAAAAAGCACCCTTATGGGTGCTTTTTTACGCGATTTTTACAGTCTGGCACTACTGTTGCAGTTCTTTTTCCGTGAAGAGATCGGCAAACAGCGCGGTGCTCAGATAACGCTCACCCGAGGATGGAAGGATAACCACAATATTCTTATTGGTAAAGGCTTCGTCTTCCTGCAGCTTGAGGGCGGCGGCCACGGCGGCGCCGGAGGAGATACCAGCGAGAATGCCTTCCTCTTCCATCAGGCGGCGGGCGGTAGAGATAGCCTCTTCGTTGCTGATGGCGATAACTTTATCGATCAGCTTCAGATCGAGGTTACCGGGGATAAAGCCGGCGCCGATGCCCTGAATCTTATGCGGGCCGGGCTTGATCTCTTCCCCGGCCAGCGCCTGGGCGATAACCGGGGAGTCGGTCGGTTCAACGGCAACGCTGATGAGATCTTTTTTACCTTTGGTGTTTTTGATGTAGCGGGTCACGCCGGTCAGCGTACCGCCGGTGCCGACGCCGGCAATAAACACATCAACCTGGCCGTCGGTATCTTCCCAGATCTCCGGGCCGGTGGTTTTTTCATGAATTTCCGGGTTGGCCGGGTTGCTGAACTGCTGCAGCAGCAGGTATTTTTCCGGATCGCCGGCGACAATCTCTTCCGCCTTCTGGATAGCGCCCTTCATGCCCTTGGCACCTTCCGTCAGGACCAGGTTCGCGCCCAGCGCCTTCAGCAGCTTGCGGCGCTCGATGCTCATGGTTTCCGGCATAGTCAGGGTCAGCTTATAGCCGCGCGCCGCCGCCACATAGGCCAGCGCAATACCGGTGTTGCCGCTGGTCGGCTCGACCAGCTCAACCCCCGGCTTCAGCACGCCGCGTTTTTCTGCGTCCCAAATCATGTTGGCACCGATACGGCATTTAACGCTAAAGCTTGGGTTGCGCGACTCCACCTTTGCCAGAATGCGTCCATTACCGATGCGGTTCAGTCGAACCAGCGGCGTATGACCGATCGTCAGGGTATTATCTTCAAAAATCTTACTCATAGCCCGTCCTTAACTGTCTGAAATTTGGGAATGCCATCAGCATACGCGGATGATCTTCGTGCGGAAGGAAAGATTTCGCATATCGATATGCTGATGTGAAATAAAGGTTATCAGTATGGAATAAGGCGCGGTATAAGCCGCGCCACTTTTACAAATGTATACGTTACTTCCAGAGCGCGTGCTTGCCGCGATAGCAGTCAACCCACATGGCCGTCGCACCGCAGGTGGCTACCGGCAGGATCACCAGATTGAGGACAGGGATCATTGTGAACAGGCTGGTCAGCGCGCCGAACTGCATGTTCATCACTTTTTGCGTCCGCAGCGCCAGGCGCATGGTCTTAAACGGAACTTTATGGTTATCGAACGGATAATCGCAGTACTGGATGGCCATCATCCAGGCGCTGAACAGGAACCACAGCACCGGGGCGACGGTCTGACCGATGCCGGGAATAAAATAGAGGATAAGCAGCGCGATGGCCCGGGGCAGATACCACGCCATCTTCTGCCACTCGCGCTTCATAATGCGCGGCAGATCTTTCATCATGCCCAGGATGCCGGTATCGGGCGGCGTCGCCCCAGTCAGGCGCGCTTCAAGTTGTTCCGCCAGCAGGCCGGTGAAGGGCGCCGCGATGATGTTAGCGATGGTCGAAAAAAAGTAGCCGAACACTAATAATATTGAGATAACGACCACCGGCCACAGCAGATAGTCAAGCCACTGCAGCCAGGCGGGCACGTGGCTCATCATCGCCGGGATCCACTCGCCCAGTTTGCTGAACAGCCACCAGAACGCGCCGCCCATCAGAATGACGTTAACCAGCAGAGGCAAAAAGACGTAGCGGCGAATGCCGGGCAGGCCGATGAGTTGCCAGCCCTGCGAAAAGTAATACACGCCGCTGCGCGACGCGGGGGAGGTCGGTGTTACCATAATCAGGAGGTACTCCTTTTTAATACCCTGAGCAATGCGCGACTATATTATCGATTTGTCAGGCAATAACCAGTTAAGAAATGGTCGAAAAAGCAGCATAAAGGTGGTTTTAGTTCATCTTTATGCTGTGAATTTCTGGTCCGCACTTGCACTTGACGTAATGGACAAATACTCTTAGTGAGTAAATGTTTGCCGTGGTGGCAAGGTGTTAGAACAACAGAGAATATAATGATGCAGGATTTGCGTCTGATATTAATCATCGTTGGCGCGATAGCCATAATTGCGCTGCTGGTACACGGTTTCTGGACCAGCCGCAAAGAGCGTTCTTCCATGTTCCGCGATCGTCCGCTGAAGCGGATGCGCTCTCGCGACGGCGACGAGTCGGATGACGACTTCGACGAAGATGATGTTGATAGCGTAGGTGAAGTTCGCGTTCACCGGACACAGCCTGTCCAGAGCGCGGGCAGCGGGGAGCATGAAGCGCCTCGTCAGCCTCAGCACCAGTATCAGCCACCTTACGAACGTCAGGCTCCGCAGCCTGCGCGCCGCGAACCGCAGCCCCAGCGCTATGAAGAGCCGCCGCGCCAGGCGCCGGTGCAGCCGCAGCCCGTTCAGCAGCCGCAGCAGCCCGCTCAGCCGCAGCAGCCTGTGCAGCAGCCTCAGGTTCCCCCGCAGCAGCCGGAGCCGGCTTTCCGGCCCGTACCGTGCGCTCCATTACAACCCGTAGAGCCACAGCCGGTCTCTCAGCAGCCTGAGCCCGTCGCGCCGCCTGCGGAAGAGCCGAAGCCGGTTAAGAAAGAGCGCGCGGAAACCGTGGTGGTGCTCAGCGTCGCCGCCCATCAGGGGTCATTCATCAACGGCGAACTGCTGCGCAACAGCATCGAGCAGGCCGGTTTCGTCTTCGGCGACATGAACATCTATCACCGCCACCTCAATCCGGGCGGCGGCGGCCCGTCGCTGTTCAGCCTCGCCAACATGGTCAAGCCGGGCACCTTCGATCCGGAGAGCATGGCGGAGATGCAGACGCCGGGCGTTACTATCTTTATGCAGGTGCCGTCCTTCGGCGACGAGCTGCAAAACTTCAAGCTGATGCTGCAGTCCGCCCAGTACATTGCCGACGAAGTGGGCGGCGTGGTGCTGGACGACCAGCGCCGGATGATCACCCCGCAGAAGGTGCGCGAGTACCAGGACCGCATCCGCGAGGTCAAAGAGGCCAACGCCTGACGGCCCTCTGCTGTAACCGTTTTTTCAGAACCCCCGCCAGTCGGGGGTTTTTTATCATTGGTGGTGAAAGACTATGCACTCAATCGAACAACAGCTTACCGACCTGCGAACCGCGCTTCGCCATCACGAGTATCTGTACCACGTTATGGACGCCCCGGAAGTGCCGGACGCCGAATACGACCGCCTGATGCGCGAACTGCGCGCGCTGGAAGAGGCGCATCCTGAGTTGATTACCCCGGACTCCCCGACCCAGCGCGTCGGCGCCTCGCCGCTGACGGCCTTCAGCCAGGTGCGCCACGAAGTGCCGATGCTGTCGCTGGACAACGTTTTTGATGAAGAGAGCTTTCTCGCCTTCAACAAGCGGGTGCAGGACCGGCTGAAAAGCACCGATGCGCTGACCTACTGCTGCGAGCTGAAGCTCGACGGCCTGGCGGTAAGCATCCTCTACGAAAATGGCGTGCTGGTGCAGGCCGCGACCCGCGGCGACGGTACTACCGGCGAGGACATCACCAGCAACGTGCGCACCATCCGCGCCATTCCGCTGAAGCTGCGGGGCGACAACATCCCGGCGCGCTTTGAAGTGCGCGGCGAAGTGTTTCTGCCCCAGGCGGGCTTCGAGAAGATCAACGACGATGCGCGGCGCACCGGCGGCAAAGTGTTTGCCAACCCGCGCAACGCGGCGGCGGGCTCGCTGCGCCAGCTCGATCCGCGCATCACCGCGAAGCGGCCGCTCACTTTCTTCTGCTACGGCGTCGGCATTCTGGAGGGCGGCGAGCTGCCGGGCAGCCATATGGCCCGCCTGCAGCAGTTTAAGGCCTGGGGCCTGCCGGTCAGCGACCGGGTGAAGCTCTGCGATACGCCGGAGGAAGTGCTCGCTTACTATCATAAAGTCGAAGAGGACCGCCCGACCCTGGGTTTTGATATCGACGGCGTAGTGATTAAAGTGGACTCGCTTGAGCTGCAGGAGCAGCTGGGCTTCGTCGCCCGCGCGCCGCGCTGGGCCACCGCCTTTAAATTCCCGGCCCAGGAGCAGATGACCTTCGTGCGCGACGTTGAGTTCCAGGTGGGGCGCACCGGCGCCATCACGCCGGTTGCCCGCCTTGAGCCGGTCCAGGTGGCGGGCGTGCTGGTCAGCAACGCCACCCTGCACAACGCCGATGAAATTGAGCGCCTCGGCCTGCGCATCGGCGATAAGGTGGTCATTCGCCGCGCCGGGGACGTGATCCCGCAGGTGGTCAACGTGGTGCTCTCCGAGCGCCCGGACGACACCCGCCCGGTGGAGTTTCCTTCCCACTGCCCCGTCTGCGGCTCCGACGTCGAGCGCGTTGAAGGCGAGGCGGTCACCCGCTGTACCGGCGGCCTGATCTGCGGCGCCCAGCGCAAAGAGGCGCTTAAGCACTTCGTCTCCCGCCGGGCGCTGGACGTTGACGGCATGGGCGACAAAATTATCGACCAACTGGTGGAAAAAGAGTACGTCCACACGCCCGCCGATCTGTTTCGCCTGAGCGCCGGTAAGCTGACCGGCCTCGACCGCATGGGGCCGAAGTCGGCGCAGAACGTGGTCAACGCGCTGGAGAAATCGAAAGAGACCACCTTTGCCCGTTTCCTCTATGCGCTGGGCATCCGCGAGGTGGGTGAGGCGACCGCCGCCGGCCTGGCGGCCCACTACGGCTCGCTGGAGGCGCTGACCGCCGCCTCCATTGACGACCTGCAGAAGGTGCCCGACGTCGGCATCGTCGTGGCAACCCATGTCTTCAACTTCTTTGCCGAAGAGAGCAACCTCGACGTTATTCATCAGTTGCAGGCTGAAGGCGTCCGCTGGCCCGCGCCGGTGGTGATTAACGCCGATGAGATAGACAGCCCGTTCGCCGGCAAAACCGTGGTGCTGACCGGCAGCCTCAGCCAGATGTCCCGCGACGATGCCAAAGCGCGGCTGGTTGAGCTGGGGGCGAAAGTCGCCGGCAGCGTATCGAAGAAAACGGACCTGGTGATCGCCGGGGAAGCCGCAGGCTCTAAGCTTGTGAAGGCGCAGGAGCTGGGCATTGAGGTGATCGACGAAGCCGAAATGCTGCGCCTGCTGGGAGCGTAGAAGTGGAAAAAGAGCAGCTCATCGAGATAGCCAACACCGAAATGCCCTTTGGCAAATACAAGGGGCGGATGCTGATTGACCTGCCGGAGGAGTATCTTTTGTGGTTTGCCCGCAAGGATGAGTTTCCCGCCGGGCGGCTCGGCGAGCTGATGGCGATTACGCTGCTGATTAAAACCGAGGGGCTGAGCCATCTGGTTCAGCCCCTGAAGCGCCGCTAAGCCTTCGCCTCGCGGCTGTCGGCGTCGCGCGCTTCGGCCTGCAGCGCCTCGGTCTGGCGCTTATAGCGGCGGGCCAGCACCGCGCAGACCATCAGCTGGATCTGGTGGAAAATCATCAGCGGCAGCACCATCATGCCTATCATTGACGTCGGGAAGAGAATATTGGCCATCGGGATGCCGTTGGCCAGGCTCTTCTTCGACCCGCAGAAGACAATCGTAATCTCATCCGCCTTATTAAAACCGAACCGGCGGGCCACGAAGACGTTGATGGCGATAACGATGGCCAGCAGAATGCAGCTGACGACCACGATAAACAGCAGCGATCCGGCGCCGACTTTATGCCAGATACCGTTCACTACCGCCTCGCTGAACGCCGAGTAGACGACCAGCAGGATCGACGCCTGGTCGGTTTTACCGATCCACTTCTTATTGCGCGCCACCCAGTTGCCGATCCACGGCCGTGACAGGTGGCCGAGCACAAACGGCAGCAGCAGCTGCAGCATGATTTTCCCCACCTGCTCAAGACTGGCTTCCGCGCCGTGGAGGTGCATCAGCAGCCCCACCAGCACCGGCGACACAAAAATTCCCAGCAGGCTGGAGGCCGACGCCGAGCACACCGCCGCCGCGACGTTGCCGCCCGCCATCGAGGTAAAGGCGATGGCCGACTGCACCGTGGCGGGCAGAATACACAGGTAGAGGAAGCCGCTGTAGAGCGCCGGATCGACGTCGATCGGCGCCCAGCGGGCAAACAGCACGCCGAGGATCGGGAATACGACGAAGGTGCTGCAAATCACCCACAGGTGCAGCCGCCAGTGGCTGCCGCCGGCGATAATCGCTTCGCGGGAGAGCTTGGCGCCGTGCATAAAGAACAGCAGGGCGATAGCGGCGGTGGTCAGTCCTTCGACAAACGGCACGAAGGCGCCGCGCGCCGGAAAGAAGGAGGCCAGCAGAACCACGGTGACCAGAGTGAGTGTAAAGGGATCGAGAATACGGAAAAGTTTCATAAACGCTCCTGGAAATCGATGCGGCTATTGTGCTTTTTCCACTTTGAGAAATAAAATTGATTTATTGCATCCATCTATGAATAAAACAGATGAATTACTCCCTGCGTCAGCTTAAAGTCTTCGTTACCGTCGCCCGCGCCCGCAGCTTCAGCCGGGCCGGCGAGATAATCGGCCTCAGCCAGTCGGCGGTAAGCCACAGCGTCAAAGAGCTGGAACACCAGACCGGCGTGCGCCTGCTGGACAGAACCACCCGCGAAGTGGTGCTCACCGAAGCGGGCCAGCAGCTGGCGGGCAGGCTGGAGCGGCTGCTCGACGAGCTGAACAGCACCCTGCGCGACGCCGGGCGCGTCGGCCAGCAGCTGACCGGCACCGTGCGGGTCGCCGCCAGCCAGACTATCTCCGCGCACCTCATTCCCCAGTGCATTGCCGCCAGCGGCCGGCAGTATCCGGACATCGACTTCGTGCTCCACGACCGGCCCCAGCAGTGGGTGCTGGAGAGCATTCGCCAGGGCGAAGTGGACTTCGGCATCGTTATCGATCCCGGGGCGGTGAGCGACCTGGCCTGCGAGGCGGTGCTCTCCGAGCCGTTCTTTCTGCTCTGCCGCGAGGATCATCCCTTCGCCGCTATGGCCAGCGTGCCGTGGCAGGCCCTGCAGGGCAGCCGCCTGGTGCTGCAGGACTACGCCTCCGGCAGCCGTCCGCTGATCGATGCGGCGCTGGAAAAGCACCGGATTGCCGCCAGCATCGTGCAGGAGATCGGCCATCCGGCGACGCTGTTTCCGATGGTCGAGGCCGGGATCGGCATCAGCATTCTGCCCGCCCTGGCGCTGCCGCTGCCCCAGGGCAGCCAGCTGGTGGTCAAGCGCCTGGCGCCGGTGGTGGAGCGCCAGCTGATGCTGGCCCGGCGCAAAAATCGTTCGCTCTCCACCGCCGCCCAGGCGCTGTGGGACGTGGTCGCCCGCGAGGCGCAGGCCCTGACCCGCGCCCGCGTTCACGATCCGCTCTACCGGCCGTAGCCGCTATTTAAGCTCGATAGCGTAGTCGTCCACCGGCGGCAGGGTTTTAATCAGCTTATTGTCGAGCAGAAAGCGGCCGTAGGCTTCATAGCGGCTGCGGTCGAGCGCGGCGGGATGCTCGGCGAACAGCGGCACGGTTTTGAACCACGCCTGTTTGTTGAGTTCGGTATTCAGCTCCGGGTGCGCCTTCGCGAAGGCCTGCCAGCTCTCCTGCGGATGGGCGCGCATGTAGTTGACGCCTTTTTCCAGCGCGGCGAGGAACTTCTTAATCTTCGGCGCGCTGGCCTCATCGCGGTTGGCGACGATGACCAGTTCGTCGTAGGCGGGAATACCGTAATCCTCAACGTGCATCACCTGCGGATCTTTCCCCTGCAGGGCGAGCTCCACCGCCTCGATATTGCGGTAGCCGCCGAGAATGGCATCTACCTGCCCGGCCAGCAGGGCGCTGGTCAGCTGGAAGTTGACGTTCACCGTTTGAATGCTTTTCGGGTCGAGGTTGACGTGCCTGGCGATGGTATCCAGCGTCGCGCCCTCGGTGCCGCCGATGGAGTAGCCGACCCGCTTGCCCTTCAGGTCGGCGGGCGTTTTGATGCTTTTATCGAGGGTAATGATCGTGTCGAGCGGGGTATCCACCAGCGTGCCAACGCGCACCAGCGGCAGCCTGTCCTGGGCGAAGAAGTAGAGCTGCTGCTGATAGGTGATCGCCAGATCTGCCTTGCCGGCGGCCACCAGACGCGGCGGCAGCGCCGGGTCCGACGGCGGGACGATGGTCACATCAAGGCCCGCCTCTTTAAAGGCGCCGATTTGATCGGCGACCATAATCGGAGCGTGATCCGGGTTGATATACCAGTCCAGCACCAGGGTGATGTTATCCGCCGCCCGCGCGCCGAAGGCGGCGACCAGCAGCAGAGCAGTAACTGCATATTTACGCATCGTATTTTCCTTAATGGATCATTCCGGCGACCAGGCGATCAGCCGGTTAAGCAGGGCGTCCGCCGCCAGCCACAGCAGGACGGTCATCAGCACTAAAATAAACAGCGCCGCGAAGCAGACATCGGTCTGCAGCCGGGCGTTGGCGTTAATCATCACGTACCCCAGCCCGCCGGAGGAGCCGACCCACTCGCCGATAATGGCGCCGATGGGAGCCACCGCCGCCGCCATCCGCAGCCCGGAGCCGAGCGCGGGCAGGGCGGCCATCAGGCGGACGTGGCGCAGCTGCGCGAGCCGTGAGGCGCCCATCGTGCGGGCCAAATCGAGATAGTCGCCGCTGACCCGCCGCAGGCCGTCGAAGAACGACGAAGTGACCGGAAAGAAAATAACCAGCACTGCCATCGCCACCTTGGCGCTCATGCCGAACCCCAGCCACAGCACCAGCAGCGGCGCGAGGGCGAATACCGGTATCGCCTGGCTGGTGAGGACCAGCGGCATCAGCCAGCGCTGGAGGCGGGGATAGAGGATCATCGCCAGCGCCAGGGCGACGCCGAGCAGGGAGCCCAGCAGCAGGCCGGTCAGGATCTCGCTGAGGGTAATCAGCCCGTGCTCCGCCAGATAGCCGCGGTTGTTCCACAGCGCGGCGGCGGCGGCGGCGGGGGAGGGCAGCAGAAAGGCGGGAATGCCGGTGAGCGTCAGCAGCTGCCAGACCAGCAGCAGGCCGCAGAACACGATGGCGCCGCGCAGCGGGAAGCGGTTCACTGTCCGCCCCCCGCCAGCTGGCGCAGCAGCCGGGCCTGGCTCGCCAGCAGGGCCGGCTCGTCCGGCGCGCGGGGCGGCGCGCCGGCAAGGCGGTGGCTGTCATCAATGCCCAGCGGCGGCGAGAGCACCAGCAGGCGGTGGCTCAGGCGGCAGGCCTCCAGCGGATCGTGGGTCACCAGCAGCACGGTGCGGTCCGCCAGCAGCTCCGCCGCCAGGGTCTGAATGCGGGTGCGGGTAATGGCGTCCAGCGCCGAGAAGGGCTCATCCATCAGCACCACCTGCCGGTCTTCATACAGAGTGCGGGCCAGCGCCGCCCGCTGGCGCATCCCGCCGGAGAGGGCGGCTGGCTGAGCATCGGCGTACTCCGCGAGGCCGACGCGGGCCAGCAGATCGTTTACCCGGCCGCCGTCAACTTTCTCGCCGCGCAGGCGCGCGCCCAGCGCGACGTTATCGCGCACGCTCAGCCACGGATAGAGCAGATCCCGCTGCCCCATCCACGCCAGCCGGGCGGCGAGCGGGCCGCCGTCGCTGGCCCTCACCGTCCCCGATGTCGGAGCCGCCAGCCCGGCGACGATCCGCAGCAGGCTGGTTTTACCGCAGCCGCTGGCGCCGAGCAGCGAGACCCATTCGCCGCCCCGGATGGCGAAGTTCAGGCGGCTGAAAATTTTCCGCTCGCCGAAGCGCAGGCTGAGATCATTGACCTCAATACCGGGCGCGCTCATGCTGCGCTACCGGCGGCGTTCAGCCCCATCTGCCAGAAGTCGGCCTCCAGCCGGGCGGCGGTATTAAAGGTTTCGCACAGTTCATCCACTCTGGCGTCGCCGCCGCGCTGCTGCCACAGGCTCTCCAGCAGATTAAGGGACGCGCTGACGCCGCGCAGGTACTCTTCGTTGCCGTAATTGCGGATCCAGTCGGCGTAGGGGTTGCCCTCAAAGCGGGTCTGCGGGTCGTGCAGCAGGCGCAGGCCAATTTCGGCGTAGCCCGCCACGCAGGGCATCAGGGCGACCATCAAATCCAGTGCATCGCCCGAGTGCCCGATATCCAGCACATAGCGGGTGTAGTTGATGGTTTCCGCCGCCTCCGGTTCGGCCGCCATCTCCGCCTCGCTCAGCCCCCACGCTTCGCAGTAGCCGACGTGCAGCGGCAGCTCGGCGAGAATGCCGCCCAGCGACGCGGCGGCGGCGCGCATCTCCGGCAGCGTGCGCAGCTTGCTGACCAGCAGAGCGTAGGCACGGGCGAAGTGGATCAGAAACAGATAGTCCTGGGTCAGGTAGCGGCGAAACGCCCGCTGCGGCAGCCTGCCGTCGGACAGCTGGCGGAGAAAATCATGCTCAACGTAGGTCTGCCAGTCGCGGGAGCGCTGGCGCAGGCGGCCATAAAAACCATCGGTAAAAGCGGGAACAGTCACGGAACCTCCAGAAGAATAAGCGGAGATCCGGGTGCGCAGAGGCGTGAACAGGCTGTCGCGGCCGTGAGGCCGCTCCGTCCCTTCGCTGGCATAACCCAGATCAGGTTCAAAGGGTTCGGCTTGCGCCATCTCAGTCCGGACAGGACACCCCTCGGTAGCTGCTGTTATACGGGAATCGGTTTTTGAGTGCAATCAGGGTTTTGACCCGGCGGGCGGGGAAGCAGGGCACGCCCTGGCGATTTCCTGCTCAATAGTCTCATTACTGGCGTGTTCCGTCAGACGCTTGAATTTGCGTTTACGCTCGATGCCAGACGGCGTACAGCTTGACGTTTCTGCCAGCAGTACCGCCGCGCTGTAGGCGTTGTAGCAGCGGTCGGCATCGGCGACCTGCTTCTTACATTCGCTGTAGGTATCAAATGCCCTGTCCGGATGCACCATCATGTAATCGATGTCCGGATTTTTTTTAACGCCCTCAAGCACGCGCGGGAGAATGAAATAGCTCAGCACCAGCATAAGGGCTGCAGTGCAGCAGATAAATTGCCTGTATGACATATCAGCCTTTCTGTTTAATGGACCTGAAATCAGTCAAACTCTGCCCGGCAGCGGGTGATGACGGCATCCACGGCTTTTTTTATCTCCGCAGAGTGCGGCGCGTAGTAGACGCTCATCGCCGTGCTTTTACGGCTGACTGAGGAGAGTTCAACCCAGGCGACCTTTTCGTCGCTCCGATCCAGCAGATTGAACCTGTCGGTTCCGTCGGCGAGAGGGGCGTCTCTCGAAATGGAAAGATGTACCCTGGACACAGACGAATAAAGACAGTTTTCAATGTCGGACTTGGGCGCTGAGAAAGAGGCTGTCCTGACGTCAGGATGCATCCCGACGCGGCCGAGGTCAGCGCAGCCCCCGAGCGCAAAAATCATCGCGCTTAATACCACTTTTTTCACGTTTAAAATCTCTCCTGAGCCCATCTGTAAAAATACAGCGTACTCCGGTGGATTTTAATCGCGGCTTAACATAACGGAAAGAAGCATTTGCCGGGGATGAGGCCTAAGAAAGTGGGGCGTGCAGGATAATACTCGTCTGATACCTGCTGCAGGTTCGAATCTTTGAAAACTGCGCATAGCAAAAAGGCGCCTTTAGGGCGCCTTTTTACATTGGTGGGTCGTGCAGGATGACTCGCTTCGCTCGCCCTGAGGGCCGTCGCCGCAAGCGGCTCCGTTGTCTCACTACGTTCGACTCGAACCTGCAGCAGGTTCGAATCGTCAAGAATTGCGCATAGCAAAAAGGCGCCTTTAGGGCGCCTTTTTACATTGGTGGGTCGTGCA
>OKAI01000055.1_pt1 | contig 53204 bp, 51 predicted proteins | sample 1614071 | NCBI WGS metagenome assembly OKAI01 (sample SAMN04436903, study PRJEB24849) | human gut metagenome | biome: human gut; feature: NICU; material: stool | host: Homo sapiens | place: USA: Saint Louis, MO | collected 2012-03-22 | reverse complement strand
AGATGGTGCATCCGGGAGGATTCGAACCTCCGACCGCTCGGTTCGTAGCCGAGTACTCTATCCAGCTGAGCTACGGATGCAAAATGGCGGTGAGGCGGGGATTCGAACCCCGGATGCAGCTTTTGACCGCATACTCCCTTAGCAGGGGAGCGCCTTCAGCCTCTCGGCCACCTCACCACACGCCTCTTACGAGTGCTTCGAAGAACTTGTTAAAGCTCATCGTCGCTGCGATGGCGCACATATTACTTTCTGGTACTTATAAGTCAATGGCTTTTTCCATCACTTTTATTTGTTTGCACACTTCACGCACAATCAGGCGTCAAAAACGGCAAAAAGAGTGAATTATCAACAGAAAAAGCGCGACAAAAGCCGGTTCTGGCAAAAATTAAAAAGCGATAAAGTACGATAAAAAGGGCAACGCAGGAGGAAAATGAGTGCGTCTCACCTGTCGGTGAGACGCGAGAATATCAGTAACTGGACTGCTGGGATTTTTCAGCCTGGATACGCTGGTAGATCTCTTCACGATGGACAGAGACTTCTTTAGGGGCGTTGACACCAATGCGTACCTGGTTACCTTTAACCCCTAAAACTGTCACGGTGACCTCATCTCCAATCATGAGGGTTTCACCAACTCGGCGAGTCAGAATCAGCATTCTTTGCTCCTTGAAAGATTAAAAGAGTCGGGTCTCTTGTATCCCGGCATTATCCATCATATAACGCCAAAACGTAAGCGATGACAAACACATATCGTGCCCGCAGTCACGGCATCACATTCTGTTAAACGTAAGTTTAGCCGATATACACAGTTTCAACCTGACTTTATCGTTATCAGTCTGGCTACAACAAGGCGCCGTTATCCGAAGATGCAGGCGCCTGCCGTGTTCTTGTTCTTACAATTTTGCGCTGACCCAGCCTTTTACGCTGGCCAGTGCGGCCGGGAGAGCCGCTGCATCCGTACCACCGGCTTGCGCCATATCAGGACGACCGCCCCCTTTACCGCCCACCTGCTGGGCGACCATACCAATCAGTTCCCCTGCCTTAACGCGGTCAGTCACATCCTTAGAGACGCCGGAAATCAGAGAAACCTTACCGTCTGCTACCGTTGCCAGCACGATAACCGTTGAACCCAGCTGGTTCTTCAGATCGTCGACCATAGTACGCAGCATCTTCGGCTCAACGCCGGCGAGCTCGCTCACCAGCAGCTTAACGCCATTGATATCTTCCGCTTTGCCGGAGAGGTTTGCGCTCTCCTGCACGGCTGCCTGCGCCTTCAGCTGCTGCAGCTCTTTTTCAAGCTGGCGGGTACGCTCCAGCACGGAGCGAACCTTGTCGCCTAAATTGTGGCTATCGCCCTTCAGCAGCTGCGCGACGTCGTTCAGCTCATCGCTGTCGGCGTGCAGGCTAGCAATAGCGCCTTCACCGGTCACGGCCTCAATACGGCGAACGCCTGCGGCGGTGCCGGATTCGGAAGTGATGCGGAACAGGCCGATATCGCCGGTACGCGAGGCGTGAGTACCGCCGCACAGCTCGGTGGAGAAATCGCCCATGCTCAGCACGCGAACGCGGTCTTCGTACTTCTCGCCGAACAGCGCCATGGCGCCCTTCGCCTTCGCGGCCTCGAGATCCATGATATTGGTCTCAATAGGCAGGTTGCGGCGGATCTGAGCGTTAACCATATCTTCGACCGCGCGGATCTCAGCAGGTTTCATCGCTTCAAAATGGGAGAAGTCAAAGCGCAGCGCCTTGTCATTCACCAGCGAGCCTTTCTGCGCAACGTGGGTGCCCAGCACCTGGCGCAGGGCCTCGTGCATCAGGTGCGTTGCGGAGTGGTTCAGGCGAATGCGGGCGCGGCGTGCCTCATCCACATCGGCCTGCACGGCATCGCCCACTTTCAGCGCGCCGGTGGCAAGCTTGCCGAGATGACCAATCGCCTGGCCATATTTCTGGGTATCGCTGACGCTGAAGCTGAAGGCCGCGCCTTTCAGCTCGCCGCGATCGCCCACCTGGCCGCCGGATTCGGCGTAGAACGGGGTCTGATCGAGAACGACGACCGCGTCCTGACCGGCAGAAATAGCGTCAACCGCCTTGCCGTCAACGAACAGCGCGGTCACTTTAGCGTTCAGCTCAAGGTGGTCGTAACCTTTAAATTCGGAGGCGCCGTCAACGCGGATCATCGCATTATAGTCGGCGCCAAAGCCGCTGGCGTCGCGCGCGCGGCGGCGCTGCTCTTCCATGGCCGCTTCAAAACCGGCTTCATCAACTTTGATATTACGTTCGCGGCAGACGTCAGCGGTCAGATCCACCGGGAAGCCGTAGGTGTCGTACAGGCGGAAAGCGGTTTCGCCATCGAGCGTATCGCCCTTAAGCTTCGCCAGCTCTTCGTCCAGCAGCGCCAGGCCGCGCTCAAGCGTGCGGGCAAACTGCTCTTCTTCGGTTTTCAGCACCTGCTCGACCTGCGCCTGCTGGCGCTTGAGGTCTTCACCGGCGGCGCCCATCACCTCGATCAGCGGCGCAACCAGCTTCCAGAAGAAGGTGTCTTTCGCGCCCAGCATGTTGCCGTGGCGAACCGCGCGGCGGATGATGCGGCGCAGCACGTAGCCGCGGTTTTCGTTGGACGGCATAACGCCGTCGGCCACCAGGAACGCGCAGGAGCGGATGTGGTCGGCAATCACGCGCAGCGATTTGTTGCCGAGATCGGTAGCACCCGTCTCTTTCGCCACGGCTTTAATAAGCTTCTGGAACAGGTCAATCTCATAGTTGGAGTTGACGTGCTGCAGCACGGCGGCGATACGCTCCAGGCCCATGCCGGTATCCACGGACGGCTTCGGCAGCGGCTCCATGGTGCCGTCGGCCTGGCGGTTGAACTGCATGAAGACGATGTTCCAGATCTCAATGTAGCGATCGCCGTCCTCTTCCGGGCTTCCCGGAGGGCCGCCCCAGATATGGTCGCCGTGGTCGAAGAAGATCTCGGTACACGGACCGCAGGGGCCGGTATCGCCCATCTGCCAGAAGTTGTCTGAGGCATACGGCGCGCCTTTGTTGTCGCCGATGCGGATAATGCGCTCGCGCGGGACGCCCACTTCGTTCGCCCAGATGTCAAACGCCTCGTCATCGGTCTCGTAGACGGTGACCCACAGCTTCTCTTTCGGCAGGTTGAACCAGTTTTCCCCGGTCAGCAGCTCCCACGCGTAGTTAATGGCGTCATGTTTGAAGTAGTCGCCGAAGCTGAAGTTGCCCAGCATTTCGAAGAAGGTGTGGTGACGGGCGGTGTAGCCGACGTTTTCCAGATCGTTGTGCTTACCCCCGGCGCGCACGCAGCGCTGGGCGGTAGTGGCGCGGGAATAATTACGCTTATCAAGGCCAAGGAACACGTCCTTGAACTGGTTCATCCCGGCGTTGGTAAACAGCAGAGTCGGATCGTTGTTCGGCACCAGGGAGCTGCTGGCAACAACCTGATGTCCTTTACTGTGGAAAAAGTCGAGAAACGCCTGACGGATCTCAGCGGTGCTCTTGCTCATAATTATCCTGAAATCAAGCTAACGAATGGTCGCCGCCAGCCGCTGTACAGTTTCTGCACATTTTGACTGACTGACGGAAAAAGTGGGAATAAGATAAGTTTTCTTTAGAGGGAAGTAAAATCCAGTATGGGGTCATTCATCAATATTTCGCCAGATATTCTGAATATCCTCCATCAGATAGCCGCGATTAAGCAAAAATCGCTGAACTTTGACCTTTTCTGCAAACGTCACCGGCAGCGGCTCGCCGAACTTGCGCTGCGCCTGCTCCCGGGCGTTCTGCGCCCAGTCGGTTTCGCACGCATAAAGGGCGCTATCAATCTCCGACCGCCCGATGCCCTTCTGGTTCAGCTCCTGGCGAATGCGCGCCGGGCCGTAGCCCTTGCGCCCGCGGCTGGCGATAAACTGGCGGGTAAAGCGGGCGTCGTCGAGATAATGGCTCTCCTGACACCACGCCACCACCTTATCAACCTCCTCCGGCGGAGCATCGATCGGCTCCGGCCCGCTTTTGGTCATTACCGGCTGCGTCAGCTTGCGCCGCAGCTCGCTTTCGCTGTGATCGCGCATGGCCAGAATGCGGATGGCCCGGTCCAGCAGGCGTGAGTAAGCGGTGCGCGAGGGTAAATCAGTGCGCCGGGATTGATTTTCAGACATTTACGCATATCTCCGTCGAGTCGAAATGCAAAAGGGCCGCATCACAGGCGGCCCTTTGTCACAACGGTAATGATCAGAACTCTTCGTGCGTCTCTTCCGCATCGTTGCCGTCAACGGCGAACGCCGGCTTATCGTCCTGGTTGTTCAGCAGCAGTTCGCGCACCTTTTTCTCGATCTCTTTGGCCGCCGCCGGGTTCTCTTTCAGCCAGGAGATAGCGTTCGCCTTACCCTGACCAATTTTGTCGCCGTTGTAGCTGTACCAGGCGCCCGCTTTCTCAATCAGCTTCTCTTTCACGCCGAGATCGACCAGTTCGCCGAGGAAGTTGATGCCTTCGCCGTAGAGGATCTGGAACTCCGCCTGCTTGAACGGCGCGGCAATCTTGTTCTTCACGACCTTGACGCGGGTTTCGCTGCCGACGACGTTATCGCCCTCTTTCACCGCGCCGATGCGGCGAATGTCCAGACGCACGGAGGCGTAGAACTTCAGCGCATTACCGCCGGTGGTGGTTTCCGGGTTACCAAACATCACGCCAATTTTCATACGGATCTGGTTGATGAAGATAAGCAGGGTGTTGGACTGCTTGAGGTTACCGGCAAGCTTACGCATCGCCTGGCTCATCATACGCGCCGCGAGACCCATGTGAGAGTCGCCGATTTCGCCTTCGATTTCCGCTTTCGGCGTCAGGGCCGCGACGGAGTCAACCACCAGCACGTCCACCGCGCCTGAGCGCGCCAGGGCGTCACAGATTTCCAGCGCCTGCTCGCCGGTGTCCGGCTGGGAGCAGAGCAGGTTGTCGATATCGACGCCCAGCTTGCGGGCATAGACCGGATCCAGCGCGTGCTCGGCATCAATAAAGGCACAGGTTTTGCCTTCACGCTGCGCGGCGGCGATCACCTGCAGGGTCAGGGTGGTTTTACCGGAGGACTCAGGCCCGTAGATCTCTACGATACGTCCCATCGGCAGACCGCCCGCACCCAGCGCGATATCCAGAGAAAGCGAACCGGTGGAGATGGTTTCCACGTCCATGGTACGGTCTTCACCCAGGCGCATGATGGAGCCTTTACCGAACTGTTTTTCGATCTGGCCCAGTGCTGCCGCCAACGCTTTCTGTTTGTTTTCGTCGATAGCCATTCTTACTCCTGTCATGCCGGGTGTTCCCTTCATAGTTCGCGCCGCGGGTGCCTGATGCGAGGCGGATTATGTCGGGTATGTAATACAGAGAAATTCTGTTTCGTTGCCGCAATTATACTGTACAGTCATACAGTATCAAGTATTTTGTAGAAATTGTTGCCACAGCAGCTGCAGCGCGCACGCCGCCGCCTGACGGCGCACCGCTTCGCGGTCGCCGCTGAAGCACTCGCGGCGGGTAACCCCCTGCCCCGTGGCGCAGGCAAGGCCAAACCAGACGGTGCCGACGGGCTTATCGTCGCTGCCGCCGTCGGGGCCGGCGATGCCGCTTACCGACAGCGCATAGGTGGCGCGGGCCGCGCGCAGCGCGCCTATCGCCATCTCAACCACCACCGGTTCACTGACCGCGCCGTGGGCCTGCAGCGTCTCTTCGCGCACGCCGATCATCTGCGACTTGGCCTCGTTGCTATAGGTCACGAAGCCGCGCTCAAACCACGCCGAGCTGCCGGCAATGTCCGTGATCGCCTTGGCTATCCAGCCGCCAGTGCAGGACTCGGCGGTGGTCACCGTCGCGCCCTGCGCTTTTAGCGCCAGTCCGACCCGCTCGCTGAGCTGCATAAGTTCTGAATCTGTCATTGTCTTGCCGCCTGACCAATGAATGAGGCCATCAAAGATAGCACTTTCCGGGCAGATATGGGGATGCGGTGGCGAAATTGCGAGGGGCTTTCCGGAAAGGATCCGCTCAGGCATCGCCCGAGCGGAAAAGGTGCGGATTACTTCATGCTGTCGGCAAGAACGTTGACGTTGTGGCGCATCATTTTCACATAGCTGTCCGCCACGCCGCCGGGGGTAGAGAGCGCTTCCGGATAGAGCTCGCCGCCCGGCTGAGAACCGGTCGCCGCGGCAATCTGCTTCACCAGCCTCGGATCGAGCTGGTTTTCCATAAACCAGGTGTGAACGTGCTCGGCCTTGATCTGTTTGATCAGCGCCGCCACGTGGGCCGCGCTGGCCTCGCTTTCTGAGGAGAGGCCCTGCGGGGCGAGGAAGGTGACGCCGTAGGCGCGGCTGAAGTAGCCGAACGCGTCGTGGCTGGTCAGCACCTTGCGCTTAGCCTGCGGGATCGCGCTGAAGCGGGCCTTCGCCCAGCCGTCTATCTTGTTCAGCTCGGCGATGTAGGCCTCGCCGCTGGCGGTCAGGGCCGCTTTATCCTCAGGATCGGCCTTCACCAGTCCGTTGAGGATATTCTTCGCGTACAGCGCGCCATTGGCGGCGCTGTTCCAGGCGTGCGGGTCGGTGACCTCTTTGCCGTCCTCATCCAGCGTATGGGTCTTCACGCCCGCAGAGGCGACCACCAGCTCGCCTTTAAAGCCGGAAGCCTTGATCAGCCGATCCAGCCAGCCCTCCAGACCGAGGCCGTTGACCACCACCACGTCCGCTTTGCTGAGCAGCGCGCTGTCCTTCGGCGACGGCTCAAAGGTGTGCGGGTCGCCGTCCGGGGCCACCAGCGAATCGACGTGGACGTGCTCGCCGCCCACCTGCCTGGTGATATCCCCGAGCACGGAAAAGCTGCTCACCACATTCAGCGTTTTCGCCATCAGCCCCTGGGACGCCAGGCCAAGCGCCAGCGCCAGCAGGACTCCGGTACGTTTCATCATATTCTCCTTACCCCATCAATTTTCGCCAGCCGACGGTAAGCCGGCTGTGCGTGCCAAAAAATACGGAAATGCAGAAGATGCCGCTGGCGGTCAGCACAATGGCGGGCCCGGCGGGCAGATTCACCGCCCACGACAGGCTCAGCCCCATCCAGGCGCAGAAGGTGCCGCTCAGCGCCGCCAGCAGCAGGATGGCCGGCAGAGTCCGCGCCCAGCAGCGCGCCGAGACGGCGGGCAGCATCATCACGCCCACCGCCATCAGGGTGCCCAGCACCTGAAAGCCCGCCACCAGGTTGAGCACCAGCAGCGCCAGGAACAGGCCGTGCAGCAGCGCGGGCAGCCGCCGGGCGTTGACCTGCAGCCAGGCGCTGTCGAAGGCCTCGGTCACCAGCCCGCGGTAGAACAGCGCGATGCAGGCCAGCGTCAGGCTGGCGACGCCCGCCACGAACAGCGCCGAGTCGCTATCCACCGCGAGGATCGAGCCAAACAGCAGGTGCAGCAGATCGACGTTAGAGCCGCGCAGGGAGACCAGGGTGACCCCCAGCGCCAGCGAGCCGAGATAGAAACCGGCAAAGCTGGCGTCCTCTTTGAGCGGCGTGCGGCGGCTGACCCAGCCCGCCACCAGCGCCACGACAATACCGGCGATAAAGCCGCCGACGGTCATCGCCAGCAGCGACATGCCGCTGAGCAGGTAGCCCACCGCCACGCCGGGCAGAATTGCGTGGGAGAGCGCGTCGCCCATCAGGCTCATCCGCCGCAGCAGCAGGAAGACGCCGAGGGCGGTGGTGCTGAGCGACAGCGCGATGCACACCACCAGCGCCCGGCGCATAAAGCCAAACTCAATAAACGGCTGAAAGAAGGTGTGCCAGATCATGCCTGCCCCGCGGTATCAAAGGCCGGCAGCACGTCGCGCGTCGCTCCCCAGCTAAGATTGTCTGGCCCCAGAAACAGGGTCTGCGGAAAGTAGCGCATCACCCGCTGGTTATCGTGCAGTACTGCCAGCACGGTCTGCCCGCGCTGGTGCATCTCCAGCATCAGCGCCATCAGCGCCAGGCTGGTGGCCTCATCAACGCCGGTAAAAGGTTCGTCAAGCATCACCAGCGGCGCCTGCTGGACCATCACCCGGGCAAACAGCATCCGCTGAAACTGCCCGCCGGAGAGCGCCTCTATCGGGCTATTCGCCAGTGCGGAAAGTCCGACCCGATCCAGCGTCGCGTCGATTCGCCTGCGTTCACCGCGCAGGCCGCGCAGCAGCGATACCCGGGGCCACGCCCCCTGGCTCACCACGTCGCGCACGGTGAGCGGAAACTGCGACTCCAGCATATGCCGCTGCGCCAGCCAGCCGATGGTAGGCCGTCCGCCGGGCCAGCGCAGCGCGCCGCTCACCGGCGGCAGAAAGCCGGCCAGCGTTTTCAGCAGCGTGGATTTACCGCAGCCGTTAAGGCCGACAATAGCCGTCATGCTGCCGGCCTCCAGAGTGCCGCAGAGCGCAGGCGTAATGGCCTGCCCGTCGTAGCCCGCCACCAGATTGTCCAGTTCGATCATGGCAGCGACACCGCCCAGCAGACCGCCAGCCACAGCAGGGCCAGCAGCACCAGCGCAGCGCCCAGGCGGGCCGACCCCGATGCCGGGAAAAGGGAGAAAGAACGCATTATACACCTCAATGTTATATCATAACGATATCGGGATAATGCGCAGAAGTAAATTAAACCTGCGTCCGGAGGGTGTATCGAAGTGTTACGGCGGCACCGCGGGGCGCCGCCGGAGGAAAGGAGACTACTGCGCGCGGGCCACGGCCACCGCCTGACCGAGCTGCCAGACCGCCATCGCGTAGTGGGTGCTGTGGTTATAGCGGGTGATGGTGTAGAAGTTGGGCAGACCGTACCAGTACTCATACCCGGTGCCGACGTCAAGGCGCAGCAGGCTGGCCTGAGTGTGGTTACCCAGCGACTGGGTCGGCGACAGCCCCGCCGCCGTCAGCGTCGAAATGCTGTATTTGGTCTTAAAGCCGTTCTCCAGCCCCGGCGCCTGACCCATCGCCGGTACGGCCACCGTATCGCCCGCCTTCCAGCCGTGCTGCTTGAAGTAGTTGGCGACGCTGCCGATAGCGTCTTCCGGGTCCCACAGGTTGATGTGCCCGTCGCCGTTGAAGTCCACCGCAAACTCTTTGTAGGACGACGGCATAAACTGCCCGTAACCCATGGCCCCCGCAAAGGAACCTTTCAGATCCAGCGGATCGTCCTGCTCGTCGCGGGCCATCAGCAGGAAGGTCTCCAGCTCGCCGGAGAAGTAGGCGGCGCGGCGCGGGTAGTTAAAGGAGAGCGTCGCCAGCGCGTCGAGGATGCGGGTTTTGCCCATTACCCTGCCCCAGCGGGTCTCCACGCCGATGATGCCGACGATAATTTCCGGCGGCACGCCGTAAACGCGCCGGGCGCGCTCAAGCGCCTCCTGATGCTGATTCCAGAACGCGACGCCGTTTTGCACGTTATCCGGCGTAATGAATTTCTTGCGGTAGCGCAGCCACGCGCCGTTGGGACCGCTCGGCATCTGCGCGGTCGGCGCCTGCCTGTCCATCAGGCGCAGCACGTAGTCCAGCCGCTTCGCCTGGGAGAGGATCTCGTGCAGCTGCTGGCGATTGAAGCCGTGCTTGCTGACCATCATGTCGATGAACCGCTCGGCGTTGGGGTTGTTGGCGAAGTCGCCGCCCATCATGGTGACGTTGTGCTGCGGCTCCAGTAAAAAGCCGCCGGAGGGGGCATTAACGGTCGTGGGCGCTTCGGCATTTTTAGGCTTGCTGCTGCACGCGGCAACCAGCACGCAGAGCGGGAGTATGGTCAGATAGCGACGCTTCAACATGAGACATCCATTTAACAGTTCAGCCAGAGGCGGTTATGGTAATCATCCCGCCCGCGTTAAGGAAGAGCAGGCAATGCGGGTAACACACTTTTACTCTTAGCTTAGTCCTTAAGTCCGAGCCGTCGCGCCAAACGATGTAAATTTGCCACATCCATCGCCAGGGCGCGGGCCGCCGCCGCCCAGTTATTGCCGCTGCGCTGCAGCGCCCGGGAGATAGTCTGGCGCTGAAACGCCTCCGTGGCCTCGCGCAGACCAACGTTGTCCTCCGCCTGCGGCAGCTCCGCAGGTGCGCAGGCAGCTGCCGCCGGAAAGTGCTGCGCCTCAAGCACAACATCTTCGCCGCCGCCTGCCGCCGCCGCCATCACCACCGCCCGGTGAATCGCGTGCTCCAGCTCGCGCACGTTGCCCGGCCAGGCGTGGGCCAGCAGATAGCCGCGCGCGCCGGGGCCAATCGACACGCCGGCAAGCCCGGTCCGCTGCCGCACGCGCTCGCAGAAGTAGCCCGCCAGCAGCAGCACGTCGTCGCCGCGCTCGCGCAGCGCCGGGGCCCGCAGCGGGAAGACGCTCAGGCGGTGGAACAGGTCGGCGCGAAAGCGTCCGGCCAGCACCTCCTCGCGCAGATCGCGGTTGGTGGCCGCCAGCACCCGCACGTCCACCCGCAGGCTGCGATCGTCGCCTACCCGCTGAATATCGCCGTACTGCAGTACCCGCAGCAGCTTGGCCTGCAGCGCCAGCGACAGCTCGCCGATCTCATCGAGGAACAGGGTGCCGTTATCCGCCATTTCAAACTTGCCGCTGCGGTTGCTGATGGCGCCGGTAAAGGCGCCTTTCACGTGGCCAAACAGTTCGCTTTCAGCGACGCTCTCCGGCAGCGCGGCGCAGTTGAGGTAAACCAGCGGGCTGCTGGCGCGGAGCGACTGCCGGTGGATAGCCTGGGCAATAAGCTCTTTGCCGGTGCCGGTCTCGCCGCTAATCAGCACGTTCAGATCGGTCGGCGCCACGATGGCTATCTCTTTTTTCAGCTGCGCCACCGGCGCCGAGAGGCCAATCATCTCCTGAGCGGTAGAAGGCGCTTCGCTAACGCCCCTGCCCGCCAGCACGTTCTGGCTCTCCAGGCGGGCAATCAGCAGAGCATTATTCAGCGCTCCGGAGACCAGGGCGGCAATCAGCCGCAGGGTCTCGTCGCTGAAGCCGTCGAACCGGTGGGCGTCCATACCGTCGAGGGTCAGGGCGCCTATCAGGCTCTGCCCGGCGAACAGCGGCAGCCCGAGGCAGGCGTGGACCTTCAGCGCTTCGTGACCCGGAATCAGCCCGTCATAGGGATCGGGAAGTTCGCTGTCCGCCGGAAAGCGCACCACGTCTCCGGCGCGGGCAATGGCCTCCAGCCGGGGGTGGCTCGCAAGATGAAACCGCCTGCCGAGCACGTCCTTCGACAGGCCGTCGATGGCCAGAGGAATAAACTGATGCGCCTCGTAGCGCAGCAGCGCGGAGGCATCGCAGCCCAGCAGCTGGCGCAGGGTGGCTATCAGGCGCGAGAAGCGGTCCGGCTGGCCGATATCGCTCTGCAGTTCAATGGCGATTTTCGCCAGCGCTTCAGTGGAAAACCCCATCAGAGACTCCAGGTCATTTTGACTACACACATAGTCATTTTAACAATCATCATCATAGTCATAATGACTATCACCTGCCAGGCATTAAAAATAAAAGCATTAAATTTCAATAAAATAAAAGTTGGCACGCCGCTTGATATCAGCAGATGTACTTACCGAAATACATCACCGAGGACATTATGGCTATCAACGTTAAAAACAACATCCACTGGGTTGGGCAGCGCGACTGGGAAGTGCGGGATTTTCACGGCACCGAGTATAAAACCCTGCGCGGCAGCAGCTACAACAGCTACCTGATCCGCGAAGAGAAAAACGTGCTAATCGATACCGTTGACCATAAGTTCAGCCGCGACTTCGTGCAGAACCTGCGGGCGGAGATCGATCTTGCCGATATCGATCTGATCGTTATCAACCACGCTGAAGAGGATCACGCCGGAGCGCTGACCGAGCTGATGTCGAGCATTCCGGACGTGCCCATCTACTGCACCGCCAACGCCATCGACTCCATCAACGGCCACCACCACCATCCGGAATGGCACTTCAACGTGGTCAAAACCGGCGACAGCATTGATATCGGCAACGGCAAACAGCTGATTTTCGTCGAAACCCCGATGCTGCACTGGCCGGACAGCATGATGACCTACCTCACCGGCGACGCGGTGCTGTTCAGCAACGACGCCTTCGGCCAGCACTACTGCGACGAGCACCTGTTCAACGACGAAGTGGATCAGGCCGAGCTGTTCGAACAGTGCCAGCGCTACTACGCCAACATCCTGACGCCCTTCAGCCGACTGGTGACGCCGAAAGTGAACGAAATCCTCGGCTTCAACCTTCCGGTAGATATGATTGCCACCTCCCACGGCGTGGTGTGGCGCGACAATCCGACGCAAATCATTGAGCTGTATCTGAAGTGGGCCGCCGACTATCAGGAAGATCGCATCACGATTTTCTACGACACCATGTCCAACAATACCCGCATGATGGCCGACGCCATCGCCCAGGGCATCAACGAAGTCGATCCGCGCGCGGCGGTGAAGATTTTCAACGTCTCCCGCAGCGATAAAAACGAGGTGCTGACCAGCGTCTTCCGCTCGAAGGGCGTGCTGGCGGGCACCTCGACCATGAATAATGTGATGATGCCGAAAATTGCCGGGCTGGTGGAGGAGATGACCGGCCTGCGCTTTCGCAACAAGCGCGCCAGCGCCTTCGGCTCCCACGGCTGGAGCGGCGGCGCGGTAGACCGTCTCTCCACCCGCCTGCAGGACGCCGGGTTTGAGATGTCCCTGAGCCTGAAGGCCAAGTGGCGCCCGGACCTGGATGCGCTGGAACTGTGCCGCGAGCACGGTCGCGAAATCGCCCGCCAGTGGGCGCTGTCGCCGCTGCCGGACGCGACATCGGCCCCGAAAACCGCTGAGAGCGACTGCGCCTGCGCAGCCGCGCAAACCGCCGACCTCGGCCCGTCGATGCAGTGCAGCGTCTGCCAGTGGATCTACGACCCGGCGCAGGGTGAACCGAACCAGAATGTCGCCCCGGGTACGCCGTGGAGCGAGGTCCCGGACGGCTTCCTCTGCCCGGAATGCTCGCTGGGCAAAGAGGTGTTCGACGTGCTGGCGACGGAGGCAAAATGAACCACGGCATCATGATTATCGGCTCGGGCTTCGCGGCCCGGCAGCTGGTAAAGCATATTCGTAAACTCGACGGACAGGTGCCGCTTACCCTGATTGCCGCCGACGGCATGGATGAGTACAACAAGCCGGATCTCAGCCACGTCATCAGCCGCGGCCTGAGCGCCGATGCGCTAACGCTGCAAACCGCCGGCGAGTTCGCTGAGCAGTATCAGCTTCAGCTGTTCCCGCAGACCTGGATAACGGACATCGACAGCGCGGCCCGTACCGTTCGCAGCGCGGACCGCAGCTGGCAGTACGACAGGCTGGTGCTGGCCACCGGGGCACGAACGGCGGTGCCGCCGGTGCCGGGCCACGAGCTGATGCTGACGCTCAACAGCCAGCAGGAGTACCGCGCCGCCCGGCAGCAGCTGCGCGACGCCCGGCGGGTGCTGATCGTCGGCGGCGGCCTGATTGGCTGCGAGCTGGCGATGGACTTCCGGCTGGCGGGCAAAACCGTCAGCGTCGTGGACAATAACGCCAGCCTGATGGCTTCCCTGATGCCGCCGGAGGTGAGCAGCCGCCTGCAGCAGAAGCTGGTACAGCGCGGCGTGCAGCTGGCGCTGTGCAGCCAGCTGGCGCGGCTGGAGCCCTGCGGCGACGGCGTGCGGGCAACGCTTGCCGACGGGCGCGAGATTATCGCCGATGCCGCCCTGGCGGCCACCGGCCTGCGTCCGGAAACGGCGCTGGCCCGCCGGGCGGGGCTGACGGTTAATCGCGGCATTCAGGTTAACAGCCGCCTGCAGACCAGCGACCCGCATATTTTTGCCCTCGGCGACTGCGCGGAAATCAATGGCGCGCTGCTGCCCTTCCTGCAGCCGATTTTGCTCAGCGCCATGTGCCTGGCGAAAAACCTGCTCAACCAGACCGCCGCGCTGGCCCTGCCGCCGATGCTGGTGAAGGTGAAAACGCCGGAGCTGCCCCTGCAGCTGGCGGGCGACGCCGGACGACCGGACCTCAGCTGGCATATCGTCAGTAACGCCGGGGGAATGGTGGCAAAAGGCGTGGACGATGCCGGTAAGCTGTGCGCCTTTGCGGTAAGTGAAGGAAGGATGAAAGAAGCCTTCGAGCTGTTGAAAAGTCTGAGCTAGCACTTAACGGCGGTGGAAAGCGCCGGGTGGCGGCTGCGCCTTACCCGGCCTACGTAAGCTACAGCATGGAGGTCGAGTAAGCGTAGCGCCACCCGACATAGGGCAGCGCAGAGGTTGAATTCGGCCTGCAACGTTAAGCAAAAAACCTCACGCGCACGGCAGCGCGTCATACCCCCGCCAGCGGTAGACCGCCATCGAGATAATCCAGCAGGCGACGAACAGGCCGATCACCACGAAGCCGGCGTTGCCGAGATTGTCGTTCAGCGCGCCTACCGCATCCCATATGCCGCCGCTGAGGGCGAACTTGTCCATCGCCAGCCCCAGCGCCTCGAGGCCGCCGATAAACAGCGCCACCACCACGGAGGTGCCGGTGATGGTCATGTTGTAGTAGAGCTTGCGCTGCGGCTTGCTGAAGGCCCAGCCGTAGGCGCCGACCATCAGCACATTGTCGAGAGTGTCCACCAGCGCCATGCCGCTGGCAAACAGCGCCGGGAAGATCATGATGCTCCAGATGGACATACCGCTGGAGGCGCTGGCGGCGGAGATGCCCAGCACGCCCACTTCGGTGGCGGTATCAAATCCCAGTCCGAACAGAAAGCCCACCAGATACATTTGCCAGCTGCGGTTCACGAGGCGGAACGTTTTACCAAACAGCCAGCTCATGATCCCGCCCGCCTGCGCAACGTCGGTGCTGAAGGGCCGCCCTTCGCGGAAGGCGCGGAAGCTGCGCCAGACGCTGCGCAAAATCACCAGGTTCACGAAGGCCATCGCCAGCAGGAACAGCGATGAGACCGCGGTCCCAATCAGGCCGCCGGCGTCGTGGAACCAGCCCATCTTCTGCTGAAACGCGGTGGCCGTAGCGGCGATAGCCGCCGAGGCCAGCACCACAATGGTCGAGTGCCCCAGTGAAAACCAGACCCCGACGCCGAACGGGCGCTTGCCCTGCTGCATCATTTTGCGGGTGACATTGTCGATGGCGGCAATATGGTCGGCGTCGACCGCGTGGCGCAGTCCGTAGCCCCACGCCAGCAGGCTGGCGGCCATCAGCGTACCGCTGTGGCCAAAGGTTTTCCACGCCGCGCACCAGGCCAGCAGATTTGCCAGCGCCAGTCCCGTCACCAGCACGGCCGCGCGCGGCTGCTGGCGTAATGCCTTCATCAACATGTTTCGTTCCTTTGTTGCAGATAGCGGGCGGCGGCGACCGCCGCCTGCCCGAAAGAGATCCCGCCGTCGCCCGCCGGCAAGCGGTGCGGAAATAACAGCTGAAAGTCGCCCAGATGCGCCGCCAGCCTTTTGCGCAGCAGGCGGTTGTGCAGCACCCCGCCGCCGAACGCCAGCGTGGTAATGGCCCGCACCCGTGCGTGCTGGCGCATCATGTCGGCCAGCCCGCAGGCCAGCGCATCGTGAAAGGCCCAGGCTTTCTCCGCCGCCGGGGCGTCCCAGCGCAGCCACGTCCGCCAGAAGGCGGCGAGATCGAGCGTGTTGTCCACCGGCGGCATCGTCAGCGGATGGGCTATTTCACCGCAGCCCCGGGCCAGCGCTTCCAGCCGACAGGCGGCCTCGCCTTCATAGCTCAGGGTCTGCGGGGCGCAGCCCAGCGCGCAGGCCACCGCGTCAAACAATCGCCCGCAGGAGGAGGCCAGCGGTGCGTTAATGCCCCGCCCGACCGCTCTTGCCAGCGCCTGAATATTCGGCTGTTCGCGCAGCGGCGCCAGCGCCTGCCAGTCGGGAATAAACGCCAGGCCCTGCGCCAGCAAGTTGCGCCACGGCTGGCGGGCGGCCAGGTCGCCGCCGGGCAGCACCACCGCCGGCAGGCCGCCCAGATGCTCACACTCAGCATAGTTTACCCGCAGGCATTCGCCGCCCCACAGCGCCCCGTCGGCGCCCATGCCGATGCCGTCGAGGATCAGGGCAATGACGTCGCCGCCGTCCAGCGGCCAGCCGTGCTCGGCCATACAGGCCGCGGCGTGGGCGTGGTGGTGCAGCACGCGCGCCTGCGGCAGCGCCATGTCGCTGGCCCAGGCGGTCGAGCGGTAGCCCGGATGGGCGTCCACCGCCAGCCGCGCGGGCTGAAAATCATAGATGTTCTGCATCAGCGTCAGGGCCTGCCGCCACTGCGCCTCAACCCCCGGCTGCTGTAAATCCCCGAGATGCTGGCTGAGCACCGCCTGGCGCCCGCGCGCCAGGCAGAACGTGTTCTTCATGTCGGCACCGAGGCACAGTATCGGCGGCACGTCGTCAAAGCCCGGCGGCAGCTCCAGCGCGTCCGGCACGAAGCCCCGCGCCCGGCGCAGCATCGCCCCGCCCTGCTGCAGCACCGAATCATCCATGCGCTGGACGATATCGCGGTTGTGCAGCAGAAAGCCGTCGGCAATGTCAGACAGCTCCGCCAGCGCCTGCGCATTGGTAATGGCGGGCGGGCAGCCGTTGAGATTGCCGGAGGTCATCACCAGCGGACGGCGCAGGCTCTGCAGCAATAAGTGCTGGACGGGATTGGACGGCAGCAATACTCCCACTTCCCCCAGGCCCGGCGCTACTTCATCGCACGCCCCGTTGAGCCGCGGTTTATCTACCAGCACAATCGGCGCCGCCGGAGTGGCAAGCAATTTACGTGCCGCCTCCGGCAATCCGTCCGCGTCCGACAGCATCACCGCCAGCGGCTTCGCCGGACGGCGTTTACGGCGGCGCAGCCGCGCCACCGCCTGCGCATTGCCGGCGTCGCAGGCAAGGTGAAAGCCGCCCAGCCCCTTGACCGCCACGATTTCGCCCCGCGCCAGACTGGCGCAGGCGGCGGCGAGCGCTTCATCGCGGTGCAGGATCTCCTCTCCCTGCTGCCAGCTGAGCAGCGGCCCGCAGTCGGCGCAGGCCACCGGCTGGGCGTGAAAGCGGCGGTCGCGCGGGCTGCGGTACTCCTGCTCGCAGGCGGGGCACAGCGGAAAGGCCGCCATCACGGTAAAGGGGCGGTCGTAGGGCATGGCATTGATGATGGTAAAGCGCGGCCCGCAGTGGGTGCAGTTGATAAACGGATAGCGGAAGCGGCGGTTGCCGGGATCGTTCATCTCCGCGAGGCAGGCCGGGCAGGTAGCGGCATCCGGCACGATTTGCGTGCTCATGCTGCCCGCCCCGCTCGGCAGAATGCTGAAGCCCTCCGGCAGGGTCTGCCACTGCCAGGGGTCAGCCACGACATCGTCGATGCGCGCCAGGGGCGGACAGCGTTCGCGCAGGCGGGCGATAAAGCCCGCCTCGTCGCCGACGAGGTGCACCAGCACCCCTTCGGCATCGTTGCTGACGTCACCGGTGCGGCCAAGTTCCCCGGCCAGCTGCCAGACGAAGGGGCGAAAGCCGACGCCCTGCACTCTGCCGCGAATACGGATGGCCGTACCGTTATGTTTCATCAGGCGCTGGCGGCCTCCTTCAGGCGGGTTTTCATCTGCTGGTAACTACTCTGCGCCCAGGCTTCGGCCCAGGGCTGGTCGTCAATAGCGCTGACCCGCACCGCGCAGTATTTGGTTTCCGGCGTTTTGGACACCGGATCGAGGTTGTCCTGCGTCAGCTCGTTGCAGGCGCCGATCCACCACTGGTAGGTCATATAGACCGAACCGGCGTTGGTGCGTCCGCTGACGCTGGCGCGGCTGATCACCTTCCCGCGCCGGGATTCAACCCACACCAGCTCACCGTCATTGACGCCGAGCCGCCGCGCGTCGTCCGGGTGCATCTGCACCCTTCCCGGCTCGTCGGCCAGGGCCTGCAGCGCGGCGCAGTTGCCGGTCATCGAGCGGCAGGAGTAGTGGCCCACTTCGCGCACGGTGCAGAGTACCAGCGGATAAGCGTCGTCCGGCGTCTCGGCGGGCGCCCGCCACGGGGCGGCAAACAGGTGCCCCTTGCCGTCGGCGGTATCGAACTTGCTGTCCTCGTACAGATACGGCGTTCCCGGATGATCGAGGGTCGGACACGGCCACTGGACGTGGCCCATCAGGCCCATTTTCTCGTAGGTGACACCGAAGAACAGCGGGCAGAGGGCGCGCATTTCGTCCCAGATCTGCTGATTGTTCTCATAATGCATCGGATAGCCCATTGCGCTGGCGATAAGGGAGATGATCTCCCAGTCGCGCTTGACGTTGCCCGCCGGTTCAATTGCTTTTTCAAAGCGCTGGAAGCCGCGGTCCGCGCAGGTAAAGACGCCGCCGTGCTCGCCCCAGGAAGTGGCGGGCAGCAGCACATCCGCCTGCTCGGCGGTTTTGGTCATAAAAATGTCCTGCACTACCACGAAATCGAGGGCACCGAAACCTTTGCGCACCAGCCCCAGGTCGGCCTCGGTCTGCAGCGGATCCTCTCCCATAATGTAGTAGGCCTTCACCTTGCCCTCCAGCGCCAGGTGCGGTACTTCGGTGATGCGCACCCCGACCTTGTCATCCATCAGGGCGCTGTCGATGCCCCAGGCGTCGGCAAACTTCTGGCGTACCTGCGGATCGGTGACGTTCTGATAACCGGGAAACTGGTTGGGCAGCACGCCCATATCGCAGGCGCCCTGGACGTTGTTCTGCCCGCGCACCGGGCCGACACCGACGTTGTTACGCCCCAGATTGCCGGTGAGCAGCGCCAGGCTGGAGAGCCCCTTCACCACGTCCACCGCCTGGCCGAACTGAGTGACGCCCATGCCCCACATAATGGTAGCCGACGGCGCGGCGGCGAACATGCGCATTGCCTCGCGGACCTCGCGGGCGGGAATGCCGGTCAGGTGCTCGACCTTTTCCGGAGCATAGTCTTTGACCACCTCCCGGTAGGCTTCAAGCCCGGTGGCGTGCTGCGCCACCCAGGTTTTGTCGTACAGATCCTCTTCCAGCAGTACGTAGCCGAAGGCGTTGACCAGCGCCATGTTGCAGCCGTTCTTCAGCTGCAGGTGGCGGTCGGCAATGCGGGCGGTTTCGATGCGCCTGGGATCGCAAACGATAATTTTCGCGCCCTTCTCCTTCGCCTTCAGCACCCGGCGGGCGACGATAGGATGCGAATCGGCGCAGTTGTAGCCGAACACCAGCAGGCAGGCAGAGTTTTCAATTTCGCCGATGGAGTTGCTCATGGCGCCGTTGCCGAGCGTCTCCTGCAGTCCGGCCACCGACGGGCCGTGGCAGACCCGGGCGCAGCAGTCGACGTTGTTAGTATGCAGCACGCCGCGGGCAAACTTCTGCATCACGTAGTTGGTTTCATTCCCGGTGCCCCGCGAAGAGCCGGTGGTCATGATGGCCCGCGGGCCAAAGGTCGCTTTAATGTCACCGAGCTTTTGCGCCGTATAGCGGATAGCCTCTTCCCAGCTGACCGGCGTGAACCTGCCGCCCTTTTCATAGCGGATCATCGGCTGGGTCAGCCGCGGCGTCAGCAGCTGGGTATCGTTGAGGAAATCCCAGCCGTAGTAACCCTTCAGACAGAGTTCATTCTGGTTAGTGAACCCGTCTGCGGCTTCCGCGCGCAGAATTTTGTTGTGCTCAACCACCAGGTTCAGCTTGCAACCGGCGCCGCAGTACGGACATACGCTCGTAATTTTTTTCATCAGTAACAGACCTGTTAAAAGTGAAGTAAGTAAAGTGACTTAAAACGACAGGGATACCGCGCCATCAAGGGCGGCACGGCGGCGTTTTTCAACGCTCATGCGCTCCAGCGCTTCGCGATCGACGCAGACCAGCGCGCGGGTCGGGCAGGCGCTCACGCAGGCAGGGCCAGCGTCGCGGTGGTAGCAGAGATCGCACTTATTGGCCTCCGCCTTTTCCATTTTGACCGGCATTGACGCGGTGCCGCGCACGACCGGGCGTACCACCACTTCCATCGCGCCATACGGGCAGGCGACGACGCAGGTTTTGCAGCCGATGCAGCGATCCTGCATCACCCGCATGAAGCCGTTTTCGCGGGCAATGGCGCCGTTCGGGCAGACGTTGGCGCAGGGCGCATCTTCGCACTGGCGGCAGGCGGTGGCGGTGGAGATATTCACGCCCTTAATCACGTGAATGCGGGGCAGGAAGGTTTGCGGCGTCAGCGCCGCGCAATCCTGATTTTCCTGATGCGAAACGACGCAGGCCACTTCGCAGGTGCGGCAGCCGATGCATTTGCTGGCATCGGAAATAATAAAACGGTTCATTTACGCCTCCGGCGATGATCATAATCGCCGGGGATTTGCATTATCCATGCCAACTAAAAAATAGTTATTTATCAAAACAATAAAATGTCAACCTGCGTTTTCCCGGCTGTCATCGTCATTTTTGCCACTGTCGGCAGCGCCGCCGACAGGCCGCCGGTGAGGGTATTTGCCGCATGAAAAAGAACGCATTGGCCGATACCGGAGCTTTGCGTAATTGTTGCTCGTTAAAGCCGTGCGTTGAGGGTAGAGTTTCGGCGGGTGCCTGAAGCCGTCTGCTTCGGGTGACTGCGGCAGACAGCAAAAAGCCCCAAGCGATTTTTCAATCAACTTGAGGCTCTCTGTTATGCATGAACAACATGATAGTAGCCTCCTGACTTCAGAGGTGCAAGAGAATGTCACGAAAGCTGTTGTATAGCTGATGGTGGTCTGTCTGACTTGACCGCGATCGCTATGCATTCCAGTACAGGCGCGGGGAAAACCGTCTCAAGGCAGATATCGGACATTTGCGCAATTTTCAATCGTTAAATCAGACCGTTGAAGGTAGAGTTTCGGCGGGTGCCTGAAGCCGTCTGCTTCAGGTGACTGCGGCAGACAGCAAAAAGCCCCAAGCGATTTTTCAATCAACTTGAGGCCTTCTGTTATGCATCAACAACATGATAGTAGCCTCCTGACTTCGGAGGTGCAAGAGAATGTCACGAAAGCTGTTGTATAGCCTGGTAGTGGTCTGTCTGACGCTACTGGTGTTTACCTGGATGGTAAGAGACTCACTCTGTGAGGTTCGTATCAACCAGGGCAACACGGAGTTTGCGGCGTTTCTGAACTACGAAGGCAGGCGCTAACCGAAGGCGGGGTTCGCCCCGCCTTTCGGCGGTTGTCTCTGCTGGCTACGGGCACCCTTTCAGCAAACCTCAATGGGCAGACGCGGCGCGTCTCGCCGGGTATTTACCGCGATCGCTATGCATTCCAGTACAGGCGCGGGGAAAGCCGTCTCAAGGCAGATCTCGGACATTTGCGCAATTTTCAATCGTTAAATCAGCGCGTTGAGCGTAGAGTTTCGGCGGGTGCCTGAAGCCGTCTGCTTCGGGTGACTGCGGCAGACAGCAAAAAGCCCCAAGCGATTTTTCAATCAACTTGTACTGCACCCATTTTGTTGGACGATGAAATGGAATAGTCCCTGATATGTCAAAGCCAAAATACCCCTTCGAAAAGCGCCTTGAAGTCGTGAATCACTACTTCACAACTGATGATGGTTACAGGATCATCTCTGCACGTTTTGGTGTGCCTCGAACACAGGTCAGGACGTGGGTTGCCCTCTATGAAAAACATGGAGAAAAAGGTTTAATTCCCAAACCTAAAGGCGTTAGTGCTGATCCAGAGTTGCGCATTAAGGTCGTGAAAGCCGTGACCGAGCAGCAGATGTCCCTCAATCAGGCTGCTGCTCACTTTATGCTTGCTGGTAGTGGTTCTGTAGCCAAGTGGCTGAAAGTCTATGAGGAGCACGGAGAAGCTGGTTTACGCGCACTCAAGATCGGCACCAAAAGAAACATTACAATGTCAGTTGATCCAGAAAAAGCGGCGTTAGCATTGGAGCTGTCGAAAGACCGACGTATTGAGGATCTTGAAAGACAAGTTCGATTCCTTGAAATGCGGCTTACGTATCTAAAAAAGCTGAAAGCCTTAGCTCATCCCGCGAAAAAGTGAAAGTACTCAACGAGCTAAGGCAGTTTTACCCTCTTGATGAGCTTCTCAAGGCAGCGGAGATACCGCGCAGTACGTTTTATTACCATCTAAAGGCTCTCAGCAAGCCTGATAAGTATGCGGATGTTAAAAAGCGTATTGGTGAGATTTATCACGAGAATAAAGGTCGTTACGGATACCGTAGGGTAACGTTGTCTCTCCATCGAGACGGGGAACGGATTAACCATAAAGCCGTTCAGCGCCTGATGGGAACCCTCTCGCTTAAGGCAGCGATTAAGGTCAAGCGATACAGCTCCTACAGAGGAGAGGTAGGGCAAACCGCCCCCAATGTTCTCCAAAGGGATTTCAAGGCTACACGGCCAAACGAGAAGTGGGTTACCGACGTTACTGAATTTGCAGTCAATGGGCGAAAGCTGTATTTGTCTCCAGTAATAGATCTCTTCAACAACGAAGTTATTTCTTACAGCCTGTCGGAAAGACCTGTGATGAACATGGTCGAGAATATGCTCGATCAGGCATTCAAAAAGCTTAAGCCTCACGAGCATCCTATTCTGCACTCTGACCAGGGATGGCAGTATCGTATGAGAAGGTATCAAAACATCCTTAAAGAACAAGGCATTACACAGAGCATGTCCAGAAAAGGCAATTGTCTGGATAATGCAGTCGTGGAATGTTTCTTTGGAACCTTAAAGTCGGAGTGTTTTTATCTTGACGAGTTCAGTAATATAAGCGAACTGAAGGATGCTGTTACGGAATATATTGACTACTACAACAGCAGAAGAATTAGCCTGAAATTAAAAGGTCTGAGTCCAATTGAATATCGAACCCAGACCTATGTGCCTCGTGTTTAACTGTCCAACTTTTTGGGGTCAGTACAACTTGAGGCCTTCTGTTATGCATAAGCAACATGATAGTAGCCTCCTGACTTCGGAGGTGCAAGAGAATGTCACGAAAGCTGTTGTATAGCCTGGTAGTGGTCTGTCTGACGCTACTGGTGTTTACCTGGATGGTAAGAGACTCACTCTGTGAGGTTCGTATCAACCAGGGCAACACGGAGTTTGCGGCGTTTCTGAACTACGAAGGCAGGCGCTAACCGAAGGCGGGGTTCGCCCCGCCTTTCGGCGGTTGTCTCTGCTGGCTACGGGCACCCTTTCAGCAAACCTCAATGGGCAGACGCGGCGCGTCTCGCCGGGTATTTACCGCGATCGCTATGCATTCCAGTACAGGCGCGGGGAAAACCGTCTCAAGGCAGATATCGGACATTTGCGCAATTTTCAATCGTTAAATCAGACCGTTGAAGGTAGAGTTTCGGCGGGTGCCTGAAGCCGTCTGCTTCAGGTGACTGCGGCAGACAGCAAAAAGCCCCAAGCGATTTTTCAATCAACTTGAGGCCTTCTGTTATGCATCAACAACATGATAGTAGCCTCCTGACTTCGGAGGTGCAAGAGAATGTCACGAAAGCTGTTGTATAGCCTGATGGTGGTCTGTCTGACGCAGTAGAGCCTAACTCAGTAGGCGTATATGTCGCAGCAAGTTTAGCGTTGGCCAGCGCGGAGAAACCGGAGCGTACTAAAGTACGTGAGGATTTCGAGCACTGCCCGGCGTTAAAATGGCAAGTAAAATAGACTAATGAGATAGGCTCTTAGTTTTTGCCTGGATGGTGCGCTGTTCACTGTGTGAGATCCTCATCAACCAGGGCAATACGGATTTTCTGAACTACGGAGGCGGGCGGTAATCCGAGGGGGGGGGGTAATAATGTGTTTCATTATTATAAAGTTCGGTGACCGCCTAGCGATCACCGTCACTGTGTTGAAATTTATAAATATTATAGCAAGACATTTTAAAGTATATTATTAAAAAAACATCATTATGCATAATAACATCATATTACTTATTTACCTTTTCAACTACAAAACCCTGATCTTTAACAAAGTTTAATAATAAATTGATTTTATCAATACTCCATTGATTAGATATCGCAATTAGCTCGCCAGATGAAAGTTGTATAATTTCGCCATCATTAATATGATATCTATTTCTATTATTGTCTTTAAGATTTTCAACTAAAGATATAGTTCGATTATCTATTACACTTTGTAGTTTATTTTTGAGGTCATAAAAATTATCTGGATTATTTTTTTCTATCCAATCTGTAAAAATCTCTAGAGCCAGCTTTCTTTTATTAAAGATAATATCTTTATACTTGTATGTTGAATAGTCTCTTTCTGTTTTTTTAGAACTAGAGATTTGCTCAATTCTCTTTTCTCTAAATTTAACCTGATACTCATCAAGCTCCGGAACAGGAATTATTTGCTCTGCATTGATAAAAATGTCACTATTAAATTTATATGGCGTTATTCTTACACAACTAATGTCAACACCTTTATCTCTTAACCAAATTGCTGTAGTAGTTAACTCTTTACTGAATCCAGCAGAAGCAAGTACAATTCGAATATCCTTGCCAAAATCGATCAATTCCGTTTCATCTAATTCAACAAATTCTAAAATTTCATCTCTAGCATTTATTTCAAGATTATTTTCCATAATATATTGCTGGTAATATTCACAAGCTTTGGAGAAACTCATCGTTGAAATCATTGCAGCATATCTGATTGCCTGAAGCTCCATGTGAGCACCAAGTTCGTCTCGCTTAAGTTCGATAACAACTAAATTTGCCTGTTTATCAATAGCTAAAATATCAATACGCCGTTTACTATCTTCCCAATCAGAAAATTCCTCAGCAATTACAAGACAATCAGGAGCGAGTATCTCAATATTTTTTCTTATTGCTTCCTGAAGATCATAGCGCTCTTGAAGACCTTCAATTGAATAAGTTGTTTTCTCTAAGGGAGTTAAGTTTTTATCTGAAATACTATAGAGAGCCATAAAACCTCTAATTACCATTGCTTATTAACAAAAAAAATAACAATTTACGCACATTGCACTTAAACAAACCCTGAATTTCCAGAGCTACCCCGCACTTATCACTGCCGGAGTAAACATTAGACGAGATGCTATTTTTCAGCTTCCACACGACTTGAATAAGTTTATCTAAAGACACAAATTTTTTATAAAAACATCCCTCTACCCTTTAACTTAACACATAAAGAGCCATATATTGATGAAATTAATTAAAAAATCATAAACCACATGTTAACAGAATAGATGACGGCATTATTTTATTTCAATAAATGGTCTATGAAATGCCATTCAACTTCATTTTAAGACGACTTAGGCTATTGTAGATGTTAATACAGTATCTATTCAAAGCGCCTCAAACCCGCCATCCCCCTCCCAGCCAGCCAGCCGCTGATACACCACCTCAACCGCCGCTTTAATCTTCTCCGTCATCGGAAAATAAAACCCAACAATATCCGGCTGAATCCCGAGAAAAATCACCTCGCCCACGTCGTCGCGCAGCTGATCCACCAGGTAGTTCAGCGGCATATTGTGGGTGGTCATCATAAACATCTCGGCGATGTCGTCGGGATCGACGATGCGGATCTCGCCGGGGTCAAGGCCCATATCGGTGGCATCGACGATCAGCAGCCGGGAAGGCTTCATGGCGCGAATGGCGACCACTTCGTTTTCCGGGGCGCTGCCGCCGTCGAGCACCGTCCAGCTGCCGGGCGCCCCGGCGGCGCACATTTCCGCCAGCAGCGGGCCGGCGCCGTCGTCGCCCATCATGCTGTTGCCTACGCAAAGCAGTACGTCAGTCACGGAGTCTCCTCACCATCAGGTAGATGGCGTTTTCCTGATGGATATCGTGCAGCATGCCGAGCAGCTGATTGCTCCAGGCCTTCTGCGCGTCGCTCTGGGTGGCCCGCGCGGCGTCAAACGCCTGCGCCAGCATCACCACGTGGTTAATGTCGATGACGATCTCGCCGTACTTCGGTACGCCCTCCATTTTGCGGCGGGCGTCGCTGCCCGCCTCCAGGGTGCCGATCCACGCCATGTAATCCTCCCACGGGCAGCTCAGGGCCGCCTCCAGGCAGTCGATGACGCCGAGGTGGTGGCCAATCGCCAGGCTGTAGTAGACCACCTGCTGCGCCGCGTCCGGCGTGGCGTCGTTTTCGTCAATAAACTTGCGGCTCAGCTGGCTGAACACCACCGTTTCACTCATCGGATGCGCGCCTCCTCAACCACCTGATTGAGATGGGTGACGATCTCGGTGAGGCGCGGATCGCTCTCAGCATCGAGCCAGCGCTGCACCTGCCCGTCGCCCTGCTCCAGCTGGCGCAGGTAGTCGTCGGCGATCTGGCGGCCGTAGCGGTAGCCCGCCAGTTTGCGCGCGGCGCGGTCCACCTGCACGCGCAGGGGCTGCACCATTTGCGGATGCAGGATCTGCGCGGGCTGATTGTCCCGCTCGCCCGGCTCGCGGGCGTGGATCTTCTGCTCCAGCAGGCCCAGCGCCATGGCGAAGCCGTACAGGGTGGCGGCGGGCGTCGGCGGGCAGCCGGGGATGTAGACGTCAACCGGGACGATTTTGTCGGTGCCGCCCCAGACGCAGTACAGGTCGTGGAAGATGCCGCCGCTGTTGCCGCAGGCGCCGTAGGAGATGCAGATCTTCGGGTCCGGCGCCGATTCCCAGGCGCGCAGCGCCGGCGAGCGCATGGCGCGGGTCACTGCCCCCGTGAACAGCAGAATATCGGCGTGGCGCGGCGAGGGTACTACCTTGATGCCGAAGCGTTCGGCGTCGAACAACGGCGAAAGTGTGGCGAAGATCTCTATCTCGCAGCCGTTGCAGCCGCCGCAGTCGACGCGGTAAACGTAGGCGGAGCGCTTGATTTTTTTCAGCAGCGACGCCTTCATGCTGGCAATGGACTCGTCCACGCTCATCGGGACGGGCAGGCCGTTTTCGTCGCGCGGCCCCAGTAAGTTACTCATTAGCTGGCCTCTCTCATGTGGCGAGTCAGTTCAATGCGGTCGGACGGCACCAGGCACTTCTGGCGCTTGCAGGCCGGGCAGGTCTCAAAGCTTTCGCGGTGCGACTCGGCGCGGCTGTCGCCGTTGTGCGCCAGCAGGGCGATGGCGTAGTCGATCTCTTTCTGCACGGCGAAGGGGCGCTGGCAGACGCGGCAGGCGCAGATATCGAAGCGCGACCGGGTGAGGAAGTCCTCTTTTTTCCACACCGCCAGCTCGTAGGCCTGGGAGAGCTTAATCGCCGCCGTCGGGCAGACCTCTTCGCAGCGGCCGCAGAAGATGCAGCGCCCGAGGTTAAACTGCCAGGCGAGTTGCCCCTCCGCCAGATCGGTTTCTACCGTCAGGGCGTTAGACGGGCAGGCGTTGACGCAGGCGGCGCAGCCGATGCACTGCTGCGGGTTGTGCTCCGGCTTGCCGCGAAAGTTTTTGTCTACCGGGATCGGCTCCAGCGGATAGCGGCTGGTGGCGGTGCCGGTTTTGATCGCTTTTTTAATGAAATTAAACATGGCTGTGTCCTATTTCAGCGGCGAGTTCTTGCGCTCAATGCTGTAGCGCTCAAGCTCTTTGTACGGCACCGTTTTGCTCTTCTTCTTGCGCACGTCCACCACCGTCATGCGGTCGGTGCAGGAGTAGCACGGATCGAGGCTGCCGATGATCAGCGGCGCGTCGGACACCGTGTTGCCGCGCAGCATATAGCGCAGGGTCGGCCAGTTGGCGTAGGTCGCCGCCCGGCAGCGCCAGCGGTAGAGCTTCTGGTTGTCGCCAGTCATGCTCCAGTGGATATCGTCCCCGCGCGGCGCCTCCGAGAAGCCGAGCGCGAAGCGGTTCGGGATGTAGGTGAAGCCCTCCACCATCAGCGGGCCGCCCGGCAGGTTGTCGAGGCCGTAGTCGATCATGTTCAGCGCGGTGTAGACCTCATTGATGCGCACCTTGAGGCGCGAAATCACGTCGCAGTCCTGCTCGCTGTGGACTTCCATCGGCAGCAGGCCGTAGCCGACGAACGGGTGATCGGCGCGGGTATCGCGGGCGTGGCCGCTGGCGCGCACCATCGGGCCGACGTTGCTGAAGTCGCGGGCAATTTCCGGGTCAAGGCGGCCGACGCCGACGGTGCGCTGGTCGATGTTCGGGGTGCTGAGCAGCATCTCCACCAGATCCTGCACTTCGCGGCGCATCTGCTGCGCCAGCTGGCGGGTCTGGATCATGTCATCCTTGAGCAGATCGCGGCGGATGCCGCCGATCAGGTTCAGGCCGTAGGTTTTACGCGCGCCGGTCAGAATTTCCGCCATCTTCATCGAGGTTTCGCGCACCCGGAAGAACTGCATAAAGCCGGAGTCGAAGCCGGTGAAGTGGCAGGCGAGGCCGAGGTTGAGCAGGTGCGAGTGCAGACGCTCCACCTCCAGCAGAATGGCGCGGATCGTTTGCGCCCGCTCCGGCACCGCGATGCCCATCGCGTTCTCTACCGAGGTGGTGTAGGCGGTGCTGTGGGCGAAGCCGCAGATGCCGCACACGCGGTCCGACAGGAAGGTGACTTCGTTGTAGCCCATGCGGGTCTCCGCCAGCTTCTCCATGCCGCGGTGGACGTAGAACAGGCGGTAGTCGGCGTCGATGATGTTTTCGCCATCGACGAACAGGCGGAAGTGGCCCGGCTCGTCGGAGGTGACGTGCAGCGGGCCGATTGGCACGACGTTATTTTTCTTGCTGCCCAGCTCGTTGATGAACTCGTAGGTTTCGCTGTCGGTGGTCGGCGCCGGGCGCTGGCGGTAGTCCATGCTGTCCTTGCGCAGCGGATAAAGCTCGTCCGGCCAGTCGTCCGGCAGCACCAGGCGGCGCTCGTCCGGCAGGCCCACCGGCACCAGGCCGTACATGTCGCGCACTTCGCGCTCGCCCCATACGGCGGCGGGCACGCGCGGCGTGACGGACGGATATTCCGGCTTGTTGGCGTCCACCTCCACGCGCACGGTGATCCAGCACTTCGTGCCCTGCTCCATCGACAGCACGTAGTAGACGGCGTAGTGGCCGTTAAGCTTTCGCTCATCGTTGCCGAACAGCACCGATAGCCAGCCGCCCTGCTTGTAGTAGAGAAACTCCACCACTTCCGGCAGGTAGTTCAGCTTGACGGTGAGGGTCAGCTGGTCTTTGGTTTGCCAGGCTTCATCCAGCACCACGCCGGGAAAAGCCTCGTGCAGCGCCGCCAGGTAGTGTTGACCGATTTTTTGTTCAGACATGCTAAAACTCTCTTAAATCACGCCACCAGCAAGGAGACGAAGGCTAAAAAGGCGAAACCAAACCCGGCCCAGGTGACCCGGGACGTGGCGTTGAAGCGCAGGCGCGCCATGCCGTTTTCGAACAGGGCGATGATCAGTACGCCCGCCAGCAGCTTAACGACAGCGATAACCACCGCCAGCAGCAGGCCGCCGACGGAGAAGCTCTCCATCTGGCCCCAGGGCAGAAACACGCCGAGGAACATCTGCAGCACCACCAGCTGCTTGAGGCTGATGCCCCACTTGAGCACCGCGAAGCCGCTGCCGCTGTATTCGGTCAGCGGCCCTTCCTGCAGCTCCTGCTCGGCTTCCGCGAGGTCGAACGGCAGCTTGCCCATTTCGATAAAGGTGGCGAAGGCGCAGGCGCACAGCGCAAGCGCCAGCGGCAGGCTGCGTGCCGCGGGCCAGTGCAGCACAGTGGTGGCAATGTTGCCGACGTAGGTCGAGTTCGCCACCAGCGCCGCCACCCACAGGCCGAGCAGCAGGATCGGCTCCACCAGCACGCCGAGCACCGCCTCGCGGCTGGCGCCAATAGCGGTAAACGGGCTGCCGGTATCCAGCCCGGCGATGGAGAAGAAGAAGCGCGCCAGGGCGAACAGGTAGATCAGGGTGATCAGATCCCCCAGCGGCGGCAGCGGCGCGTCAACGGTCACCACCGGCAGCGCGGTGGCGATGGTCAGCATGATGCCGACCATCACGAACGGCGTCAGGCGGAACACCCAGCCGGACGCCGCCGGGGCGACGCTCTGGCGGCCCAGCAGCTTGACCAGGTCGCGATACTCCTGCAGCACCCCCGGCCCGCGCCGGTTGTGCAGCCGGGCGCGCAGCACGCGGGTGACGCCGCTCAGCAGCGGCGCGAGGGCAAACAGCACCAGCGCCTGAATAACGGCAAATAGCAGACTCATAATCCGGCTCCTCGGGAAACGACAATCACAACCAGTACCGCCAGCTCAATCAGCGCGATGCCGCGCAGCAGGCCGGGAGCGGCGGCGCTCTGCCAGCCCGGCACCCAGCGCACCGGGTTCAGGCGCCTGCGCAGGGCCATTACCGGGGCAAAGGCCTCTTTGACAGGCATGGCAAAGCCGTGGGCGGTGATCACCATCGACTGATCGTGATCGTAGCCGCAGACCCACGCCTTGCCGCGCGTGCGGTTAGGCAGGCGGTCGCCCTTCATCAGGGCGGCAATCAGGAACGGCAGCAGCGTTGCGGCAATCAGCAGCAGGGTAATCATCGGCTGGGAAACCACGGTGCTGGCGGTGCGCAGCGGCAGCGGGACGGCGTTGCCGAGCAGCGGCAGCAGCCACGGCGCGGCCACGCCGCCGATAACGCAGCAAACGGCCAGCGCGACGGTGCTAATGGCCATCAGCAGCGGCGCGCAGCAGGCGCTCTCCGCCTCTTTGGTACGCGGCGCGCCGAGGAAGGTAACGCCGTAGACTTTCGCCATGCACATCACCGCCAGCGCGCCGGTGATCGCCAGCCCCACCGCCAGCAGCGGCCCGATAAGATGGCCGACGAAGCCGCCGCTGCTGCTCAGGCGGAAGAAGGCCTGATAGATAACCCACTCGCCGGCAAAGCCGTTAAGCGGCGGCAGGGCCGCCATCGCCATCAGGCCCACCAGCATCGACAGCGCAATCACCGGCATCCGCTTGCCGATGCCGCCCAGCTTCTCGATATCGCGGTGGCCGGTGCGGAACCAGATGCTGCCCGCGCCGAGAAACAGCGTGGTTTTAAACAGCGTGTGGTTAATCAGATGATAGAGACCGCCGACCATGCCCAGCGCAATTAGCGCCGGCTGGTGCAGCGCCACGCCGGTAACGCCCGCGCCGAGGCCGAGCAGAATAATGCCGATGTTCTCCAGGGTGTGGTAAGCCAGCAGACGCTGGATGTTGTGCTCCATCAGGGCGTACAGGCCGCCGACGAAGGCGGTGATGGCTCCCAGCACCAGCAGGGCGATGCCCCACCACAGCGGCGGACGGCCGCCGAGCAGGGAGAAGGTGAGTACACCGAGCAGGCCAACCTTCATCACCACGCCGGAAAAAATTGCCGCCGCCGGGGCGCTGGCGCTGGCGTGGGCCTGCGGTACCCAGCCGTGCAGCGGGATGATCCCCGCCAGCAGGCCGAAGCCGATGACGCCCGGTAGCCAGATGTCGGACCCGAGCGGCAGGATGCGCATCTGCAGATTCAGCTCGGCCAGTTCGAGGGTGCCGTAGCGCTGCCAGGTCAGCCAGCAGGCTATAGCCAGCAACAGCGTGCCGAGACGCCCCAGCGCAAACCACAGCTTGCCGGACTGCGCGCAGCCGGTGAGGAACGCCGCGCAGAGGGCCATGATCTCGGCCATCACCACCAGCCCGCCGAGACTACCGGCAACCACCGCGCAGACGGCGGCGGCCAGCAGCAGATTGAGCAGGCCGCCGTTGCACTTCACCTGCGGGTGACGATGCCAGTCGATGTTATACAGACTGACGAACAGGCCGCACAGGCCGAGGGTTAGCAGCCATACTGCGTTGAGCGGGGTCAGCTGGATAAGGTGGTGGACAATCGGCATTTCGCCGGTCACCGCCGCCGCGTTCAGCAGCGCGGTCAGCCCGGCAGACGCCGCGCACAGGCTGGCGGCCATGCCGCCCAGGCCCGCGGCCAGGCCGCTGAGGGTTTTGCTAAAGCTCAGCAACCAGGCCAGCAGCGCCGCAGCGGTAAAAATGCCCGCGGCGCTATTAATCAGAGTCAGAACGGTCATTATGCCTCCCCGCCCGGCGACTGCAGCAGCGACAGATCGCCGTAGTCGGTCATGATGTTCATTTCACGCTTGCGCCTGCTCGCCTGGTCGATATCGCGGATATCCACCAGCAGCAGGGCCTTAGTCGGACAGGTGCGCACGCAGGCGGGCCCCTGGTCGTCGAACTGGCACAGGTCGCACTTCACCGCCACGGCGCGCACGCCGGGCACCCAGTCGAGAAAGCCGCTGACGCGGGCGGGCGCTGGGGGCGCGGGCAGCGCCTTCGGCGTATTGGCGTTGGCGGGAATATCCAGCGGGCGGCTGCCGCTGAACTCGATAGCCCCGAACGGGCAGGCGATGCCGCACAGCTTGCAGCTGACGCACAGGCTCTCGTTGAGCTGCACCGCGCCGTCGACGCGGGTAATGGCGTTAACCGGGCAAACCCCGGCGCAGGGCGCGTCTTCGCAGTGGTGGCACAGCTGCGGCGCGGATTCTCGATCGTTTCTCACCACCCGCAGGCGCGGCATCGACTGCAGGCCGTGCTGGCGATGGTTCTCTGAGCAGGCGGCTTCGCAGGTGCGGCAGCCGATGCAGACGGAGGAGTCAGCAATTACAAAACGGTTCACCGGGCAATCCTCTGGTGACGGTCATTTTTGACGAAACAGGCGGCGAAATCGTCATTTTTGACGCTTATCGCCACCTCGCGGCGGTATTCAGGCATGTTCCACCCGCTCTGACATCAGCTGCGCCAGGCGTACCGGACGATCGTTCTCAAGCGCGTCATACAGGCGCTGATAAACCGGTTCAATTTTGTCGAGATAGTGGGCCAGCACCTGCTCGCGGTCGTGGCAGTTGACGCCGTCGTCAACGGTGCCGTCGCTGCCGAGATGCGCCTGGCCAATCGGCTGACGCTCGTCACCGTCGCGGGTTGCAAGGCTGTAGTGGATGGTGTGGCTGTTGAAGCCGGCATCGAGCGTCACGTGAATAATGAAGTGCTCGAACAGCACGAAGCTCACCCCTTCTGACGGGGCGCCGCTCACGGCATGATGCAGGCGGGCTTTAGAGAGGGTTATGCCCTGAACCAGCGAATTGCAGTAGCTGTGCCACAGCTTCTGCTGGCGGCGATGGCGGTCGGCGATGTAGTCCGCCTTTTCACTCATTTCCCAAATGGTCATTTCAGCGTATCCGGTTTTAAACGTTATGCCGGATAAGCACTTTCTATGCCAATTTTTAATTTATTGATTTAAAACAAAAATAAACCACACGCCGGCTGTTTACGACATGTCATTTTCGTCATTGTGACGTCGACATCGACAGTTTTGAATATCCGGCCTCTTTATACCTGGCATTATTATTGCATATACGCCGGTACATCCCTCCGGAGGCAACATGCACGAAATCACCCTCTGCCAGCGCGCGCTGGAAATTATTGAGCAGCAGGCGGCGCAGAACGGCGCCCGCCGGGTTACCGGTGTCTGGCTGAAGGTCGGCGCCTTCTCCTGCGTGGAGTCCGCCGCCCTCACCTTCTGCTTCGAGCTGGTCTGCCGGGGCACGGTGGCCGAAGGCGCCGCGCTGCATATTGAAGAGGAGCGGGCCGAGTGCTGGTGCCCCGCCTGCCGGGAGTACGTCCATCTGCTGTCGCAGCACGTCCGGCGCTGCCCGCAGTGCGGCAGCGGCGAATTACGGATCGTGGCCGACGACGGTATGCAGATCCGGCGAATTGAGATTTCTGAGGAGTAAATTATGTGTACTACCTGCGGCTGCGCCGACGGTAACCGTTATATTGAAGGCGACGAGCACAACCCGCACTCCGCCTTTCGCAGCGCGCCGTTTGCGCCAGCCTCGCGTCCGGCGATCCGCATTACCGGCATTAAACATCCCGACTTCAGCCCCGAGCGCTCCGCCGAGGGCGATCTGCACTACGGCCGCGGCGACGCGGGCACCCACGCGCCGGGCATCAGCCAGCACAAGATGCTGGAAGTGGAAATTGACGTTCTCGATAAGAACAACCGGATCGCAGAGCGCAACCGCGCCCGCTTCCTCGCCTCGCGCCAGCTGGTGCTCAATCTGGTCTCCAGCCCCGGCTCCGGCAAAACCACCCTGCTGAGCGAAACCCTGCTGCGCCTGAAGGGCAACACCGCCTGCGCGGTGATTGAGGGCGACCAGCAGACGGTCAACGACGCGGCGCGCATCCGCGCCACCGGCACCCCGGCGATTCAGGTCAACACCGGCAAGGGCTGCCATCTCGACGCGCAGATGATCGCCGACGCCGCGCCGCGCCTGCCGCTGGACGACGGCGGCATTCTGTTTATTGAAAACGTCGGCAACCTGGTGTGCCCGGCGAGCTTTGACCTCGGCGAGCGTCACAAAGTGGCGGTACTCTCGGTCACCGAAGGCGAAGATAAGCCGCTCAAGTACCCGCACATGTTCGCCGCTGCGTCGCTGATGCTGCTCAACAAGGTCGATCTGCTGCCCTATCTCGACTTCGACGTCGAGGCCTGCATCGCCAACGCCCGGGCGGTCAACCCCGAGATTGAGATCCTGCTGGTCAGCGCCACTAAAGGCGACGGCATGGACCAGTGGCTGAACTGGCTGGAGGCGCAGCAATGTGCATAGGCATTCCGGGGCAGATCGCCCGTATCGACGGCAATCTGGCGAAGGTGGACGTCTGCGGCATCCAGCGCGACGTTGACCTGACGCTGGTCGGGGCCTGCGACGAACAAGGCGAGCCGCGCCTCGGCCAGTGGGTGCTGGTCCACGTCGGCTTCGCCATGAGCGTGATTAATGAAGCCGAGGCGCGGGATACGCTGGCGGCGCTGCAAAACATGTTTGAGGTCGAACCGGACGTCGGCGCTCTGCTCTACGGCGAGGAGTAGCCATGCGCTTCGTTGACGAGTACCGCGCCCCGGAGCAGGTGATGAAACTTATCGCCCGCCTGAAGCAGCGCGCGGCCCTGCTGGACTATACCGCCGCGCGGCCGCTGCGCATTATGGAGGTGTGCGGCGGCCACACCCACGCCATCTTTAAGTTTGGCCTCGACCAACTGCTGCCGGAGAACATCGAATTTATCCACGGCCCCGGCTGCCCGGTGTGCGTCCTGCCGATGGGCCGGATCGATACCTGCAACGAGATTGCCGCCCGCCCGGAGGTGATTTTCTGCACCTTCGGCGACGCGATGCGGGTGCCGGGGCGCAGCGGCTCGCTGATGCAGGCGAAAGCGCGCGGCGCCGACGTGCGCATCGTCTATTCGCCAATGGATGCCCTCAAGCTGGCGCAGCAGAACCCGGACCGCAAAGTGGTGTTTTTCGGCCTGGGGTTTGAGACCACCATGCCCGCCACCGCCATCACTCTGCAGCAGGCGAAGCGGCTGGCGGTAGAGAATTTCTTCTTTTTCTGCCAGCACATCACGCTTATCCCGACGCTGAAAAGCCTGCTGGAGCAGCCGGACAACGCCATCGACGCGTTCCTCGCCCCCGGACACGTCAGCATGGTGATCGGCACCGAAGCCTATACTTTCATCAGCGACGACTATCAGCGGCCTTTAGTGGTGGCTGGATTTGAACCCCTTGATCTACTGCAAGGCGTCAGCATGCTGGTTGAGCAGAAAATAGCGCACCGCAGCCGGGTCGAAAATCAGTACCGCCGCGTGGTGCCGGACGACGGCAACCGGCTGGCGCAGGCCGCCATCGCCGAGGTGTTTACCGTCACCGGCGACAGCGAGTGGCGCGGGCTGGGGCTGATTGAAGACTCCGGGGTGCGGCTGACCGCGCCCTATCAGCAGTTTGACGCCGAAGCGCACTTTCGCCCGGCGCCGCAGGCGGCCTGCGACGATCCGCGCGCCCGCTGCGGCGAGGTGCTGACCGGGCGCTGCAAGCCGCACCAGTGCCCGCTGTTTGGCAGCACCTGCAATCCGCAGAGCGCTTTCGGCGCGCTGATGGTCTCCTCCGAGGGCGCGTGCGCCGCCTGGTATCAGTATCGCAGTCAGGAAAATCACAGCCAGGAAAACAGCCAATGAAGAGTATCCAGATAGCCCACGGCAGCGGCGGCCAGGCCATGCAGCAGCTGATTAACGACCTGTTTATGCAGGCGTTTGACAATCCGTGGCTGGCGGAGCAGGAAGATCAGGCCCGCCTGAGCCTGGCGGCGCTGACCGCCCGCGGCGACCGGCTGGCGTTCTCCACCGACAGCTACGTCATCGATCCGCTGTTCTTCCCCGGCGGCAATATCGGCAAGCTGGCGGTGTGCGGCACCGCCAACGACGTGGCGGTGAGCGGCGCGCTGCCGGAGTACCTCTCCTGCGGCTTTATCATCGAAGAGGGTCTGGAGATGGCCCTGCTGGAGCGGGTGGTGACGAGCATGGCGCAGACCGCGCGCGAGGCCGGGATCGCCATCGTTACCGGCGACACCAAGGTGGTGCCGCGCGGCGGCGTCGATAAGCTGTTTATCAATACCGCCGGCATCGGCGCCATTCCGGCGGAGATCCACTGGGGCGCGCAGCGGCTGGCGGCGGGCGACGTGCTGCTGGTGTCCGGCACCCTCGGCGATCACGGCGCGGCGATCCTCAATCTGCGCGAAGGGCTGGGCCTGGAGGGGGAGCTGGCCAGCGACTGCGCGGTGCTGACGCCGCTGATCCAGACCCTGCGCGATATTCCCGGCGTGAAGGCGCTGCGCGACGCCACCCGCGGCGGCGTCAACGCCGTGGCCCACGAGTTTGCTGCCGCCAGCGGCTGCGGGATTGAAATTAACGAAACGGCGCTGCCGCTGAAACCGGCGGTGCGCGGCGTCTGCGAACTGCTGGGGCTGGACGCCCTCAACTTTGCCAACGAGGGCAAGCTGGTGATTGGCGTCGACAGCGCCTGCGCCGGTGAAGCGCTGGCCCGGCTGCGCGCCCATCCGCTGGGGCGCGACGCGGCGCTGATTGGCGACGTGGTAGCAAAATCCGGCGTACGCCTGAACGGACTCTACGGTATTAAACGCACGCTTGATTTACCTCACGCAGAGCCGCTGCCGCGCATCTGCTGAGCACGATTTACTATTATTAAATCTCTTTTTTTGCGCCGCACCGCCGGCGCTTGTGGACAATTGCAATGTCATATACCCCGATGGGCGAGCTCGGACAGCAGGGGCTGTTCGATATTACCCGAACGCTGTTACAGCAGCCGGATCTGACCGGCCTCAGCCACGCGCTCACCGGCCTGGTGAAGCGCGCCGCGCTGGCCGACAGGGCGGCGATTATCCTCTGGACGCCGGGCTACCATCGCGCCCGCTACTACGCCCACGATGAGAGCGCGGAGCCGGTGGAGTATGAGGATGAAACTGTCCTTGCCCACGGACCGGTGCGCCGCCTGCTGTCGCGCCCGGAGACCCTGCTCTGCCGCGCCGGAGAGTTTGTTGAAGCCTGGCCGCAGCTGGCGGACGGCGGCCTCTATCCCGCCTTCGCCCACTACGCCCTGCTGCCGCTGGCCGCCGAGGGCCGCATTTTCGGCGGCTGCGAGTTTATCCGCCGCGACGATCGGCCGTGGAGCGAAAAAGAGCTCCAGCGCCTGCATATGCTGGCGCAAATCGTGGCGGTGGTCAGCGAGCAAATCCAGAGCCGGATGAGCAACAACGTCGACTACGATCTGCTGTGCCACGAGCGCGATAACTTCCGCATTCTGGTGGCTATCACCAACGCCGTGCTGTCGCGCCTCGACATCGAGGAGCTGGTGGGCGAAGTGGCGAAAGAGATCCACCACTACTTTCGCATCGACGCCATCAGCGTGGCGCTGCGCAGCAGCCGCAAGGGCAAACTCAGCGTTTACTCCTCCCACTATCTGGAGGCGGACAGCCCGGTGCACGACCGCACCGAGTGCGACGAGAGCGGCACGCTGTCGGAGCGGGTATTCAAGAGCAAGGAGATGCTGCTCATCAACCTGCAGGCGCATGACGCCATGGCCCCCTACGAGCGGATGCTGTTCCGCATCTGGGGCAATAAGATCCAGACCCTGTGCCTGCTGCCGCTGATGTCCGGCGACACCATGATCGGCGTGCTGAAGCTGGCCCAGTGCGATGAAAAGGTCTTCACCACCGCCAACCTGCGGCTGCTGCGCCAGATAGCCGAGCGCGTGTCGATTGCCGTCGATAACGCGCTGGCCTATCAGGAGATCCACCGCCTGAAGGAGCGGCTGGTGGACGAGAACCTTGCCCTGACCGAACAGCTGAACAACGTCGACGGCGAGTTCGGGGAGATCATCGGGCGCAGCGACGCCATCAGCAACGTGCTGCGCCAGGTGGAGATGGTGGCCCAGAGCGACAGCACCGTGCTGATCCTCGGCGAAACCGGCACCGGCAAGGAGCTGTTTGCCCGCGCGATCCACAACCTCAGCGGCCGCAACCGGCGGCGGATGGTCAAAATGAACTGCGCCGCGATGCCCGCCGGGCTGCTGGAGAGCGATCTGTTCGGCCACGAGCGCGGGGCCTTCACCGGCGCCAGCGCCCAGCGCATCGGCCGCTTTGAGCTGGCGGATAAAAGTTCGCTGTTTCTTGACGAAGTGGGCGATATGCCGCTGGAGCTGCAGCCCAAGCTGCTGCGCGTGCTGCAGGAGCAGGAGTTCGAGCGCCTCGGCAGCAATAAGCTGATCCGCACCGATGTGCGGCTGATCGCCGCCACCAACCGGGATCTGAAAAAGATGGTAATGGATCGCGAGTTCCGCAGCGATCTCTACTACCGCCTCAACGTCTTCCCAATCTGCCTGCCGCCGCTGCGCGAGCGCCCGCAGGATATTCCCCTGCTGGTCAAGGCCTTCACCGCCAAAATCGCCAGGCGCCTCGGACGACAGATAGACAGCATTCCGGCGGATACCCTCCACCAGCTGGCGAGCATGGAGTGGCCAGGCAACGTGCGCGAGCTGGAAAACGTCATCGAGCGCGCGGTGCTGCTGACGCGCGGCAGCGTGCTGCAGCTGTCGCTGCCGGAGATGAGCATCAGCCGCCGCCCCGCCCCGGCCCCTGCCCCTGCCGCCGAGCCGCCGCGCGACGGCGAAGACGAATACCAGCAGATCGTCCGGGTGCTGAAGGAGAGCAACGGCGTGGTCTCCGGCCCGAAAGGCGCGGCGCAGAGGCTGGGGCTTAAGCGCACTACCCTGCTGTCGCGCATGAAGCGGCTGGGAATTGATAAGGATGCGCTGGTGTAGTCGGCCCGCGCGGTCTATAACAACGTATCACCCACAGAATGGAGGCAGTATGTCTGTATCAGCACGCAATCAGCTGGCCGGTAAGGTCAGCGCCGTAGAAACCGGCGCGGTAAACGATGAAATTGAACTGACCCTCGACGGCGGCGCGAAGCTTGTCGCCATCGTCACCCACAGCAGCCGCGAGGCGCTGGGCCTGGCGGCGGGAAAAGAGGCCATCGCGCTGATTAAGGCGCCGTGGGTGACGCTCGCCTCAGAGGACTGCGGCCTGAAATTCTCCGCCCGCAACCAGTTTGCCGGCAGCGTCTCGCAGGTGACCGAAGGGGCGGTAAACGCCACAGTGCATATTAAAACCGACGCCGGATTTGAACTGGTGGCGGTGATCACCAACGAAAGCCAGCATGAGATGAAGCTGGCAGCGGGCAGCCGGGTCATTGCCCTGGTGAAGGCGTCGGCTATTCTGATCGCCACCCGCGCCTGATAGCGTAAATTCCGGCGCTGGCGCCGCCCTTTCGCCGGGCGGCGGCTGCGCCTTGCCCGGCCTACGTTACTGAAATCATGGTGTGTTGTAGGCCGTGCAAGCGTCAGCGCCGCCCGGCAAATACCCCCAACGGAGGAAGGAGCCTCTGATGTCAAATTATCGCAGGAGCTATATTCCCGGCGGCAGCTGGTTTTTTACGGTCAACCTGAAGAATCGCCGCTCTCACCTTCTTATTAATGGTCTTGCGGCGCTGCGTGAAGCGATAGCTACCGTCAGGAAAAGAAAACCTTTTATCGTTGATGCCTGGGTCATCCTTCCTGACCATATGCACTGCATCTGGACGCTACCAGAAGGCGATAGCGATGACTCCGGGCGCTGGCGGGATATCAAAAAAAGGTTTACCCGCACCCTGCATGGCGCTGATATCTGGCAGCCGCGCTTTTGGGAACATACTATTCGCAACAACAATGATTTTATTCGGCACAAAGACTACTGCTATATCAATCCGGTCAAGCATGGCTGGGTCAGTCAGGTGCGGAACTGGCCATATTCGACCTTTCACCGAGATGTCAGAAGAGGATGTTATCCCATTGACTGGGCGGGCGAGTGTATGGATTTCACCACCGGTGAGCGCCGGTAAACGCTCTGATATTTCAGTGCATTGCAACGCAATAATCGACCAGACAGGCGCAGCGATGCCGTGCAAACGTGGGTTTAATACCGAATCTCTGTCAGCACTGACTGAAGCGCTGGTGCCGCCCTTTTGCCGGGCGGCGCTTCGCTTGCTCCGGCCTACAAAACACGGATGTCTCAATATATTGCAAATCCAGGGTAGGTCAGGTAAGCGCAGCGCCACCTGACTGAAGGCAGCACAGAGGTTATGCCCGGCGGCGCTTCGCTTGCTCCGGCCTACAAAACACGGATGTCTCAATATATTGCAAATCCAGGGTAGGTCAGGTAAGCGCAGCGCCACCTGACTGAAGGCAGCGCAGAGGTTATGCCCGGCGGCGCTTCGCTTGCACGGGCCTACGCATGACTCAGACTCCGCCGGGAGTATAGGTCGGATAAGGCGCAGCCGCATCCGGCGCTGACCACGAGACTGACCTCGCATACTGCAGGCGGTCCCTTAATACCTTACCCCACGCCGTTTTATTCAGCGCCACTATCGCAGGCATTTACAGCGCGCGCCGCACGCTACTTTTTCGGCCGGTACTTCTCCGGCAGTTCGGGCACCGGGCGGCGGTCGTCAATCAGATGGCGCACGGTCAGGATCGGATGCCGCCACAGCATCCGCGGCCCGGCCCAGCGCATAATCTGCTTCATCTCTTCGCGCTTCGCGGGCTGATAGCAGTGCACCGGGCACTGCTTGCAGGCGGGCTTCTGTTCGCCAAAGACGCACTTATCGAGGCGCTTATCGGCGTAGGCGTTCAGCGCCGCGTAGTGGTCGGCATCGGGGAGCGCCTGCGGGCAGGTATTCGCGTAGAGGGCGATCATCCGGCGGATGGTGAGCTTTTCGCGCGGGATGCGGTTGGCGGACATGGCAGGGCTCCTGGAGAATAAAGACGCATTTATAATACGCCTTTATCGCCACCCTCGCCATGCGCGGCTTCCATCGCCTGCTGCGCCCCGGCGGACGCCCGGATCCCCGCCTCAATTTTCCCCGCCGTCGCCTGCAGCGCGCCGAGGTAGCGCCCGGCGGCCTGCTCAATACTCATCGCCTGCGCGATATAGACCAGGTTGAGCACGGCGATAGCCCCCCCTTCGCCGCACACCGGCACGGCAATGGAGGCAATTTTCTGCTCCTGCTGCCAGGTCATGTAGTTTTCGCCGTAGCCGTTTTGCCGGATGCGCCGCAGGAGGCTTGCGAGGCGCAGCGGCTCGCGCGCCAGCCGGTATTCCGGTTCCTCGCGGGCGGCCAGCAGGGAGATCAGCTCTTCGCGCTCGTGATCGGGGCAGAAGGCCAGCCAGGTCAGGCCGGAAGCCGTCTGCAGCAGCGGCAGGCGCCGGCCCACCATCGAGCGGTGAAACGACAGGCGGCTGAAGCGGTGGGTGGTTTCCCGCACCACCATCGCGTCGACGTCGAGGGTGGTGAGATCCGTCGGCCAGACCACCTCCTGCAGCAGCTTGCCGAGCAGCGGCGCGGCGATGGCGGAGATCCACTGCTCGTCGCGGAAGCCCTCGCTCAGTTCACGCACCTTCAGCGTCAGCCGGTAGCTGTCGTCTGACCGACTGCGCCGCACGTAGCCCTCCTCCTGCAGCGTCTCCAGCAGCCGGCGAACGGTAGTGCGGTGCAAATTTGTGAGCTCGCTCAACTCGGCAATGCCCGCCCCGCCGTCTAACCGATTCAGCGCGTTGAGCAGCGCCAGTCCGCGGGTCAGGCCGCGAACCGTTTTGTAGTCGGCCCCGCCGTCAGTTGGCATAAAAAACCTCCATAAAAACCTTTAAAAACAATGCAGTGCACCTGGTGCACATTACGCTCACTTTTCATTGTAGGGCAAAAATGCGGCTCATATACTCCAGAAACAACAAAAAAATATTAACAAGCGAGTAACATATGCCCTACAGCAACGAGAGAGAAAACAACGGCGCGACCGGAAAGGTTCAGGTTGCCATCGTCGGCGCAGGTCCGGTCGGCCTGATGATGGCGAACTACCTGGGCCAGACGGGCGTCGAGGTGCTGGTGGTTGAGAAGCTCGATACGCTTATCGACTATCCCCGCGCCATTGGTATTGACGATGAATCCCTGCGGGCGATGCAGTCCGTCGGGCTGATTGATAACGTCCTGCCGCACACCACGCCGTGGCACGCCATGCGCTTCCTGACCCCGAAAGGACGCTGCTTCGCCGACATTCAGCCGATGACCGATGAGTTCGGCTGGTCGCGGCGCAACGCCTTTATCCAGCCTCAGGTGGATGCGGTGATGTACGATGGGCTGAGCCGTTTTCCCAACGTGCGCTGCCTCTTCTCCCGGGAGGTGGAAAGCTTCAGCCAGTCCGCGGACGAAGTGACCCTGCACCTGAAAGGCCCCGGCGGCGAGCGCGAAACGGTGCAGGCCGACTGGCTGGTGGCCTGCGACGGCGGCGGCAGCTTTATTCGCCGCACCCTGAATATTCCTTTCGAAGGCAAAACCGCGCCTAACCAGTGGATCGTCATTGACATCGCCAACGATCCGCTGGCGACTCCGCACGTCTACCTGTGCTGCGATCCGGTGCGCCCCTACGTCTCCGCCGCCCTGCCCCACGGCGTGCGCCGCTTTGAATTTATGGTGATGCCGGGTGAGACCGAGGCCCGGCTCAGCGAGCCGGAGAATATGCGCAAGCTGCTGAGCAAGGTGCTGCCCAATCCGGATCGCGTGGAGCTGATCCGCCAGCGGGTCTACACCCACAACGCCCGCATCGCCAAGCGCTTTCGCGTTGACCGCGTGCTGCTGGCGGGCGACGCCGCGCACATCATGCCGGTCTGGCAGGGCCAGGGCTACAACAGCGGAATGCGCGACGCCTTTAACCTCGCCTGGAAGCTGGCGATGGTGGTGAACGGCACGGCGGGCAGCCGCCTGCTCGACACCTACCAGCAGGAACGTCGGGATCACGCGAAGGCGATGATCGATCTGTCGGTGACCGCGGGCAACGTGCTGGCGCCGGCGAAGCGCTGGCACGGCGCGCTGCGCGACGGTATCTCCTGGGCGCTGAACTACCTGCCGCCGGTGAAGCGCTACTTCCTTGAGATGCGCTTTAAGCCGATGCCTCAGTACCGGGAAGGGGCGCTGCTGATGCGCGGCGAAGGTAAAACCTCGCCGGTAGGCAAAATGTTTATCCAGCCGAAGGTGAGCCTGGAGGACGGCTCCATCGCGCTGCTGGACGATGTTATCGGCGCTAACTTTGCCGTGATCGCCTGGGGCTGCAACCCGCAGTGGGGGCTGAGCGAAGCGCAGATCGCCCGCTGGCAGGCCGCCGGGGTGCGCTTTATTCAGGTGGTGCCCGAGGTACAGATCCGCCGGGATCAGGACAATTTCCCCGGCGCGCTCCGCGTCGGCGATACCCAGAACCGGCTGCGCGGCTGGTTCGCTCGGCACAACTGTTCTATTGCGGTGCTGCGCCCGGACCGCTTCGTCGCCACCGTCGCCATCCCGCAAACCGTGGGCGAGCGGCTGGAGGCGCTGGCCGCCGCCGTCTCCCTGGCGCCCGCCGCCGCTCCCGTTTCTGTCGCGAAGGTGGCCTGATATGCACGCTTATCTCCATTGTCTCTCCCACACGCCGCTGGTGGGCTACGTCGACCCCGAGCAGGCGGTGCTTGATGAAGTCAACGGCGTCATCGCCGACGCCCGGGCGCGCATTGCCGCCTTCGATCCCGAGCTGGTGGTGCTCTACGCCCCGGACCACTACAACGGCTTTTTCTACGACGTGATGCCGCCCTTCTGCTTAGGCGCCGGCGCCACGTCGATTGGCGACTTCACCAGCGCCGCCGGCGAGCTGCCGGTGCCGAAGGCGCTGGCGGAGGCCTGCGCCCACGCGGTGATCGACGACGGCATCGATCTGGCGCTCTCCTACTGTATGCAGGTGGATCACGGCTTCGCCCAGCCGCTGGAGTTCCTGCTCGGCGGGCTGGATACGCTGCCGGTGCTGCCGGTGTTTATCAACGGCGTCGCCGCGCCGCTGCCGGGCTTTCGCCGCACCCGGATGCTCGGGGAGGCCGTCGGCCGCTTCCTGACTACCCTCGACAAGCGGGTGCTGATCCTCGCCTCCGGCGGTCTCTCCCACCAGCCGCCGGTGCCGGAACTAGCGAAGGCCGATGCGCATATGCGCGACCGCCTGCTCGGCAGCGGCAAGCACCTTCCGCCGGACGAGCGCGAACTGCGCCAGCAGCGGGTGATCGGCGCGGCGAAGCAGTTCGTGCACGATCAGAACTCCCTGCACCCGCTGAACCCCATCTGGGACACCCGCTTTATGTCCCTGCTTGAGCAGGGCCGCCTCGACGAGCTGGACGCCGTCAGCAACGAGGCGCTGTCGACAATGGCCGGTAAATCCGCCCACGAAATTAAAACCTGGATGGCCGCCTTCGCGACGCTGTCCGCCTTCGGCAGCTGGCGCTGCGAGGGGCGCTACTACCGGCCGATCCCCGAGTGGATCGCCGGTTTTGGCTCCCTCAGCGCCGCTGTACAGAACTGAATACAAGGAAATTATGATGAGCTATCAGCCGCAAATTGAATCCGACACCAGCCGCTTTCTCAACATTGAGGAGGGCGGCCAGACCCTGCGTATCCACGTCAACGACTGCGGCCACGGCGATGAAACCGTAGTGATGCTGCACGGCTCCGGCCCCGGCGCCACCGGCTGGGCCAACTTCAGCCGCAATATCGATCCGCTGGTGGCGGCGGGCTACCGGGTGATCCTGGTGGACTGCCCCGGCTGGGGCAAGAGCGACACTTTCGTCAACACCGGCTCCCGCTCGGATCTCAACGCCCGCATTCTTAAAGGCGTCATCGACGAGCTGGATATTGCCAGAGTGCACCTGCTGGGCAACTCGATGGGCGGCCACAGCGCGGTCGCCTTTACCCTCACCTGGCCCGAGCGCGTCGGCAAGCTGGTGCTGATGGGCGGCGGTACCGGCGGCATGAGCCTGTTCACGCCGATGCCCACCGAAGGGATCAAGTTGCTCAATGCGCTCTACCGTGAGCCGACGATTGAGAACCTCAAGAAGATGATGAACATCTTTGTCTTCGACACCCGCGATCTGACGGACGCGCTGTTTGAAGCCCGTCTCAACAACATGCTGGCGCGCAAAGATCACCTGGAGAGCTTCGTGAAAAGCCTCGAAGCCAATCCGAAGCAGTTCCCGGACTTCTCCCCGCGGCTGGGCGAAATTAAGGCCCAAACGCTGATTGTCTGGGGCCGCAACGACCGCTTCGTGCCGATGGATGCCGGGCTGCGCCTGCTGGCGGGCATTAACGGGTCCGAACTGCATATCTATCGCGACTGCGGCCACTGGGCGCAGTGGGAGCACGCGGACAGCTTCAACCAGCTGGTGCTCGATTTCCTCGCCCGTCCATAAGGAGACGCCGTGACAACAAATTCCCCGGAACACCTGGCCCGGCAGCTGCGCGAAGCGGAAGCCTCCGGCCAGGCCATCGCCCCCCTGCGCGACATTATCGGCAGCGACAATGCGCAGATGGCCTACGACATTCAGCGCATTAACGTGGCGCACCACGTTGCCCGCGGGCGGCGGGTGGTTGGCCGCAAGGTCGGCCTGACGCATCCGAAGGTGCAGCAGCAGCTCGGCGTTGACCAGCCCGACTTCGGCACGCTGTTTGCCGACATGTGCTATGGCGATAACGCCGACGTGCCCTTTGCCCGGGTACTGCAGCCGAAAGTCGAGGCGGAAATCGCCCTGGTCCTGAAGCGCGATCTTCCCCACGGCGATACCACTTTTGACGAGCTCTACGCCGCCATCGACCTGGTGCTGCCCGCTCTCGAAGTGGTGGGCAGCCGCATCCGCGACTGGGCCATCGGCTTTGTCGATACCGTGGCCGACAACGCCTCCTGCGGCGTATACGTCCTCGGCGGCCCGGCGCAGCGCCCGGACGGGCTGGATCTGAAAAACTGCGCCATGCGGATGACCCGCAACCAGGAGGAGGTCTCCCGCGGGCGGGGCAGCGAGTGCCTCGGCCATCCGCTGAACGCCGCCGTCTGGCTGGCGCGCAAAATGGCGGGCCTCGGCGAGCCGCTGCGCGCGGGCGATATTGTCCTGACCGGCGCGCTCGGCCCGATGGTGGCCGTTAACGAGGGCGATCGTTTTGAAGCCCATATTGAAGGTATTGGTTCGGTGGCGGCCCGCTTCGTCGCCGGAGAGGAAGGACGTCAGCCATGAGAAAACGTAACGTCGCCATTATCGGCTCCGGCAACATCGGCACCGATTTGATGATTAAAATTTTGCGCCAGAGCGAGCATCTGAAGATGGCGGTGATGGTCGGCATCGATCCTGAATCCGACGGCCTGGCGCGCGCCCGGCGCATGGGTGTGGCCACCACCCACGAAGGCGTCGGCGGCCTGATGCAGATGGCGGAATTTGCCGACATTGATTTTGTGTTCGACGCCACCAGCGCCGGAGCGCACGTCAAAAACGACGCCGCCCTGCGGGAAGCGAAACCCGGCATCCGGGTTATCGACCTGACGCCCGCGGCCATCGGCCCCTACTGCGTGCCGGTGGTCAACCTGGAGAGCAACCTTCAGCAGGGGAACGTCAATATGGTCACCTGCGGCGGCCAGGCCACTATCCCGATGGTGGCGGCAGTATCAAGAGTGGCGAAGGTCCACTACGCGGAGATCATCGCTTCGATTGCCAGCAAGTCTGCCGGGCCGGGCACCCGCGCCAATATCGACGAATTTACCGAAACCACCTCGCTGGCTATCGAGCAGGTGGGCGGCGCGGCAAAGGGCAAGGCCATTATTATTCTCAACCCCGCCGAGCCGCCGCTGATGATGCGCGATACGGTCTACGTCCTGAGCGAAGCGGCCTCTCAGGATGAAATCGAAGCCTCGGTTAACGAGATGGCGGCGGCGGTGCAGGCGTATGTGCCGGGCTATCGCCTGAAGCAGCAGGTGCAGTTTGAGGTTATCCCCGACGATAAGCCGGTCAATCTGCCGGGCGTGGGCCGCTTCTCGGGCCTGAAAACCGCGATTTATATTGAAGTAGAGGGCGCAGCGCACTACCTGCCCGCCTACGCGGGCAACCTCGATATTATGACCTCGGCGGCGCTGAAGACGGCGGAGAAGATGGCTCAGGCAATGAACGCGGCGGCGGGAGACAAAGCATGAACGGTAAAAAACTCTATATCTCAGACGTGACGCTGCGCGACGGCATGCACGCCATCCGCCACCAGTATTCGCTGGAGAGCGTGCGCCGGATCGCCGGCGCGCTGGACAGCGCAGGCGTGGATGCCATTGAAGTGGCCCACGGCGACGGCCTGCAGGGCTCCAGCTTCAACTACGGCTTCGGGGCACACAGCGACGTTGAGTGGATCGAAGCGGCGGCCTCGGCGGTCAGCAACGCGAAAATCGCCACCCTGTTGATCCCGGGGATCGGCACCCTGCACGATCTGAAAAACGCGTATCAGGCCGGGGCGCGGGTGGTGCGCGTCGCCACCCACTGTACCGAGGCGGACGTCTCCGCCCAGCACATCGCCTTCGCCCGCGAGCTGGGAATGGACACCGTCGGCTTTCTGATGATGAGCCACATGACCTCGCCGCAGGCGCTGGCGGAGCAGGCGAAGAAGATGGAGTCCTATGGGGCGACCTGCATCTACGTGGTGGACTCCGGCGGAGCGATGAACATGAACGACATCCGCGACCGCTTCCGCGCCCTGAAAGATGTTCTTCAGCCCGACACCGCGACCGGGATGCACGCCCACCACAACCTCAGCCTCGGCGTCGCCAACTCCATCGCCGCCGTCGAAGAGGGCTGCGACCGCGTTGACGCCAGCCTCGCCGGCATGGGCGCGGGCGCGGGCAACGCGCCGCTGGAGGCGTTTATCGCTGCGGCAGACAAGATGGGCTGGGATCACGGCACCGATCTGCTGGCGCTGATGGACGCCGCCGACGATCTGGTGCGCCCCCTGCAGGACAGGCCGGTACGGGTGGATCGCGAGACGCTGGCGCTGGGCTACGCGGGGGTCTACTCCAGCTTCCTGCGCCACAGCGAAGCGGCGGCCGGGCGCTACGGCCTGAGCACGGTGGATATTCTGGTGGAGCTGGGCAAGCGCCGGATGGTCGGCGGCCAGGAGGATATGATCGTCGACGTGGCGCTGGATCTGCTCGGGCGCAGTCAATAAAACGCGCGCGGCCGGCAACGTACCGGCCGCCGTTCCTCTGTTCCGGCCGTGCGGATTTCGCAAAGGTACCCTATGACTTCAACCACCTCTGGAAAGAACCCGCGCCTGATAGTCACTATCGGGCTTTGCTTTATGGTCGCCCTGATGGAGGGCCTCGATTTGCAGGCCGCCGGGATCGCCGCCGTCGGCATGGCGCAGGCTTTCTCTCTCGACAAAATGCAGATGGGCTGGATCTTCAGCGCCGGGATCCTCGGCCTGCTGCCGGGAGCGATGGCGGGCGGCGTGCTGGCGGACCGCATCGGCCGCAAGCGCGTGCTGACCGCCTCGGTGCTGCTGTTTGGCCTCTTCTCCGTAGTGACCGCCCTGGCGTGGAACTACCCTACCCTGCTGCTGGCCCGGCTGATGACCGGCGTCGGGCTGGGGGCGGCGCTGCCCAACCTGATCGCCCTCACCGCCGAAGCCGCCGGGCCGCGCCTGCGCGGAACGGCGGTGAGCCTGATGTACTGCGGGGTGCCCATCGGCGCGGCGCTGGCGGCGGCGCTGGGCTTTTTCGGCCTCGCCCGGGCGTGGCAGACCGTCTTCTGGGTCGGCGGCATCGTGCCGCTGCTGCTGGTGCCCGCCCTGCTGCGCTGGCTGCCGGAGTCGCAGGCCTTCAGCGCCAGCAGAAAGGCCGCGCCGCTGCGGGCGCTGCTGGCGCCGGAGAGCGCGGCGGCGACCCTGCTGCTGTGGCTGAGCTACTTCTTTACCCTGCTGGTGGTCTATATGCTAATTAACTGGCTGCCGATGCTGCTGGTAGACCAGGGCTTCAGCGCCAGCGAGGCGGCAGGGGTGATGTTCGTCCTGCAGTTCGGCGCCGCCAGCGGCACGCTGCTGCTCGGCGCGCTGATGGACAGGCTCAGCCCGCTGGCCATGTCGGTGCTGATCTACACCGGGATGCTGGCCTCGCTGCTGGCGCTGGGCAGCGCCAGCTCGCTGAGCGGGATGCTGGTTTCCGGCTTCGTCGCCGGGTTGTTCGCCACCGGCGGGCAGAGCGTCCTCTACGCGCTGGCGCCGCAGTTCTATCGCACGGAAATTCGCGCCACCGGCGTCGGTACGGCGGTGGCCGTTGGCAGGCTGGGGGCGATGACCGGCCCGCTGCTGGCGGGAAAAATGCTGGCGCCGGGCATTCTGCTGGCGGGAGCCGCGGTCTTCTGGCTGATGGGTCGGCAGAAAAATACCGCTATTGCCTGAGGCTTGCGGCAGAGGGAGGGCCGGACGCCCTCCCACTCGTCGATCAGGAGTAATACTCCGGCGCCTTTTTAAATCCGGCCCAGGCGTCGGGATCGTGTCCCGTCACCACAATTGCATCGCTGCGCTCCGCCACGGCGCGCAGCTTCTGCACCGAGCGCACCGAATCCACCGCCGAAGCGAGAAAGCCCGGCAGCGCCCTCTCCTCCCAGTGATCGACCGTGTAGGCGGCATCCACTGTTAACAGCAGGGGCCTGCTGTTGGGCAGACGGACCAGGAAAGACTGGTGCCCCGGCGAATGGCCCGGCGAAAAAATGGTGGTCAGAGTACCGTCGCCGTAGACGTCGTAAAAATCGTCCTCAACGCCGTTGAGAAACTGCCATTTCAGCCCGGGGCGGTCAAAGTCCTTACGGATATAACCTCCGGCGGCGAACCAGTCCGGCGTGAAGGCATACTCGTACTCCACACGCTGCACCAGGTGCCGGGCATTGGGGAAGCGGCCGATGGCCCCGGTATGATCGAGATGCAGGTGCGACTGAACGACGTATTTTACATCGCCCGGATCGATCCCCAGCGCTTTGATCTGATCGACACAGCCCTGATCCTCCGCCAGTACCGGCCAGTAAACGTCGCAGATGCCGCCCCAGTAGCCGCGCGGATCGGTCGCCACTTCAATTGCGTTGCCGCCGTCGATAATGGTGTGGCCCTCGGGATGGGTGATGAGGAAGAAAGGCACCGGGATCTCGTAGTCGGCGCCGCCGCCCTGGTTCATTTTGATATTGTGCACCTTGCACTTGAGGGTGCCTGACTGGAGCATGTAGAGGCGAATATCATTCATACGGAACATCCTTCTGCAGTTGGCGGGATAGGCGCGGTCAGAACGCGGCCTGATAAAGCCTGAGCGCGGCCTGTTCATCGACATCGATCGGATTGTTCATCAGCAGCCGGGTCTGAAGCATGGCATCGGCGGCAAGCCGAGGCAGGCTATCCTCCGTCACCTGCACATCGCGAAGCCGGCGCGGTGCCCCGCTCTGCTCCATCAAATCGACCATAAACTGTACAAAAGCGTTAGCGCGCTCGCGGACATCGCCGCCGCCGGCAATGCCTACGACGTCGGCAAGCTCAGCGTACAGCGGCGCCGCCGCGCTGGCGTTGTAGCGCAGCACCGGCTCAAGCATCAGCGCGTTGGAGAGGCCGTGGGGGATGTGGTAGTGCCCGCCGAGCGGATAGGCCAGGGCATGGACCGCCGCCACGGGCGAGTTGGCAAAGGCCTGACCGGCCAGCGTCGCGCCGAGCAGCATCGCCTCGCGCGCGCTGCGATCGGCGCCGCTGCGGCAGGCGGCGACCAGGTTGGCCGACAGCAGCCGGAGCGCCTCGCGGGCCAGCGCATCTGACAGCGGATTCTTCTTGTGTTTACTGGTGTAGGCTTCAATCGCGTGGACCATCGCGTCGATACCGGTGGCGGCGGTATGCAGCGGCGGCAGCCCGACGGTAAGTTCGGCATCCAGCAGAACAAAATCGGCGTACAGCTGCGGGGCCACAACGCCCATTTTGGTGGTCTCGCCGGTGGTAATGATGGCGATATTGGTGACCTCGGAGCCGGTTCCGGCGGTGGTCGGGATCAGCACCAGCGGCAGGCGCGAACCGGTGACCTTGCCGATGCCGTACATCTCCGACAGCGGCTGGCTGCCCGCCGCCAGCACGGCCGCCAGCTTGGCAATATCAAGCGACGAACCGCCGCCGAGGCCGATGATAATATCGGCACCCGCGTCGGCGGCTACCCCGGCGCAGGCGTGGACAATCTGCTCCGGCGGATCGGCCACCACGCTGTCGAACACCGTGACGCGAAAGCCCGAGCCCTCCAGCGAGGCGAGGACCGGCGCAATCAGCCCGGCGCTGACCAGCCCCTTATCCGTAATCAACAGCGCGCTGCGGGCGGAGAACCTCGCGGCAAGGCTCTCGCCCAGCGCGCGTGCGCCGCCCCACTGAACGGCTATGGAGGCTACCGTGCGAAACTCAAAGGGATTCATGCTCATCGTCGCTCCTGCTGGCTATGTTAATAAAATGTGATTAACAAGCGTAGCAAGCGGCGCGGGAAGAAAAGGCGATCGATACCGCAAAGCGCGTGTGAAGATGCGGAGAAGGAAAGGTAAAACGGCCTCATCGCGAGGCCGGAGTCTGTAGTCCGTTAACCGAACAGCTTCGCCAGCAGACGCTGCAGGAAGCCGGTCGGCGCTTCTTTACTGTCGGCGTCGCGCGCTGCCTGAGCCGGATCGTTGGCGGCTTCTGCGGCAACGGCTTTAGCGGCCCGGGTACCCGCCAGCGCGGCGATAGCCGCCTTCGCTTTTTCAACCGACTGCGCGGCGTGGTCGCTCATCGCCAGGCCTTCGGCCAGTACGACTTCCACATCCTTCACGCCGATAAAGCCGAGGAACAGCTTCAGGTAAGGGGTCACGAAGTCGTTGGCGCTGCCCTCGTAAATGCCGCCGCGGCTGCTGACGATAATCGCCTTTTTACCGGTCACCAGGCCTTCAGCGCCCGCTTCGGTATAACGGAACGTTTCGCCGGCGCGGGCGATCAGGTCGATATAGGTTTTCAGCTGGGTAGAGATATTGAAGTTATACATCGGCGCGGCGATCACCAGAATATCGTGGCTCTTCAGCTCGGCAATCAGGGTATCGGACAGTGCGCGGATGCTCTGCTGACGCTCGTTGGCGTCATCGCCTGCGCCAAACCCGCCAACGATCTCGCCGTCCAGCACCGGCAGCGGCTCGGCGGCCAGGTCGCGCACGGTAATCTTGTCGGAGGGATGGGTTTTCCGCCACTCGGCGGTAAGGTAGTCGGCCAGTTTGCTGGACTGGGAAAAGTCCCCGAGGATGCTGGATTTTAGAACGAGAATGCGTGACATAAGAGCCCCTGTAAGCGTAAAAAATGTATTCGGCGTTTAATGCGCTTATCGTGGGTGGAAATGCCCTTAAAAGACAGCGAAAATGTTCGTTAGTAGTGTTCAATTAATTTGAATATACGCCGGTTTTATTATGCATCACCTCTTTTAGAATCCTCCTCGCAAAACGGTAATAAACCATGCGGGAAATAATGTTTTAGCTCACCCATTTTAATAAAGTCTGCGGATACATCACCGCAGGATATCGGTATGAATCGGTACAATGTTTCAGGGAATGAGGGGCTATATCAGCCGAATAGTGGCAGGCAAGTTCTGGCAAATAAACTCGGAATTCACAGCCTGATGATATCCTTGATGGCGGTTCAGGCGAGCTATCAACCACTGAATTATCACGTCTGGGAACAGCATAAACCACGCTATATTTCGGCGATTCATAAGGGCGTGTCAATGAACTACGAGCCAATGGAGCAGCTGGTTAGCGCTGCTTTAAGACATGATTAAGCCAGACGAAGGTGGGTGAACTTTTTTCGCGCGACGGCAAGTGAAGCCTCAATCCGAGCAACAGACTGCCCCGTCTCAACTGCAGTTGATGTTGTGACGGCACGTACGATATGTGTCTGGCTGTATGTACTTCAAGTATCCATGCCAGCGAGACTGTAATTAAAATTGTGTAATTGCCTGTTTTTGATATGTTCACTCCAACAA
>OKAI01000054.1_pt1 | contig 53957 bp, 74 predicted proteins | sample 1614071 | NCBI WGS metagenome assembly OKAI01 (sample SAMN04436903, study PRJEB24849) | human gut metagenome | biome: human gut; feature: NICU; material: stool | host: Homo sapiens | place: USA: Saint Louis, MO | collected 2012-03-22 | reverse complement strand
ATACGAGATCGGTCTCGGCATTCCTGCTGAACCGCTCTTCCGATCTGGACTCCTCTCCTGCTCCTGCTCCTGCGCAGCGAGAGAAGCAGCTATCTCTATTACGGTCTTCTGCCAAGTAGTTCCGTTATCATAATCGTAGCGATCGCACCAGGTGTCATCCAGTATCCCTTCGTCTGGGAGGTCATCTACTACAGGAAAGTTAGTACGAATCGGCAGCTGGTGGTCGGCGCCGCGGCCGGTTTCAATTTCAGCGTCCTCCAGAATATCGAGGATCTGACGGTCAGCGCGGGAGTCTGATTTTGCAGAGAACCAGCAAAAGAAGCTTTTAGCATTGGCGGCTTTTGCTTTGGCTTTAATGAGATACGCATACGTGTTCATTGCGTTCGGGTTCCTTTAGGTTGTAAGATACCCGGGACTTTGATAGCTCCCCTTGGGTAGTGGTCATTGTTCAAAACTCGATTCCGGAAAGCTTTGGTCGGCTGACCGGCGTACAAACCCGCTTCGGCGGGTTTTTGCGTTATTGAGGGTCGCGCCCGTAGCCTGGATGATCCTCTAATGCGTCGTTTAAGATGGTTTTAACTTCGCAGTTAGGAAGTAGCTGTACCGCCTGCTTGATAGCAGTCCCAAATGCTTCTGCAGCAAGTTCAAATTTGCTGGCAAGTCGGTTCGCTTCGTCCGCCTGCTCTTCAACAGCATCCATCTCGAACTGATGCTCCTGCCACACTTCATTTAGCACATCGTCCTCGACTTCTTCACGCAGTGCCTCTTTGACCTCCAGCACCGGGAGAACGCCAATCAGTTGCTCTGCTGGCGCGCTACTGAATCGCAATGCCAGTTCATTTGCTGCCATATAAACCTCCGGAAAAAGGCCCGCCGCTTGACGGGCAAAAGAACATTTTCCAATTTAACCAGAACAGGTCTTCGTCTCCTGTTTGGTTACGATGGCGGTATTACCATCATCATGCTCTGTGCACCGGGCATGGGGCTGGCAACAGCCATTATTCAAAACTCGATTACTGATGAACTGCTGGCTGTTGGTCGGCAGCCGGATCGCCTTTCTGGGCGAGGAAGTAGCAGATGCGGCGAATGACGGCCCAAAATATGGGCAGACGTACTGCCTGGCATCTCGATGGATTGCGTGCAAAGTCTGTCATGTTGAATTTCCTTTTTTGCCATTAAAGGCAGGCTGCCTGAACGTTGAAACCTGCTGCGCATTGTCATTGCCATCTCATCCGGTGCTTCGTATGCCGCCGGCAGCTACTGCGTGGGCTTCCTGCCTTGATGACTTGGTGCGAACTGATTAAAGCATCACTTTATAATTTTTGTCAATTATAAATTTAATGTGAGATAAATTTTTACTTTATGGGGTGGGAATTTACTGAAGAGGAATTTTGGACATAAAAAAACCGGCTTTCGCCGGTTGATTGCAGATAGCTCAAAAGCTGTTAAACGTCTTCAGCACTTTTGAATCTACCACGCAAATATTTTTCAACATAATCATCAAGTTCTTTTAGTCTCATCTGGAACAGATCGACCATTTTCTCTTGTTCAGACTCGGGCAGCTGCCTGAAGAGTTGCAGCATTTTTGCTTCATTGGGCTTGAGCCCTGCGCTTTCAGAAACCTCTTCACCTAGCAACCAGGTAACCGACACCCCAGCAGCCTCAGCAATCGATATTGCTGATTTTTTGCTGATCGCACCGTTTTTGAACCAGCCGTTGACCGCTTGCGGGGTAACCCCTGCAAACCTAGCCATATCTGCTTTGCTGATGCCGCGTTTTGTCAGTTCCTCAAGACGAGATACCAGCTGTTCGCTACGTTCATTTTTTTGTTTCATGGGCACATTGTAAACGTTTGGTTTACTCTTCCAATAAATTATAAATTTGCATTCAATGTAAAGTTATGCTTTATTTGCATCATCAAAACGAGGAGAACAACGCATGACAGCTCTTGATAGCGCGATTAAAGCAGCTGGCTCCGCCAACAAACTGGCAACTGCAATTGGCGTCAGTGGCATGGCAATTAGCCAGTGGAAAAAGAAGTGCAACGGGATGGTCCCTGCTTCACGGGTATTGCCAGTTTTTAAAGCAACTGGTGTGACACCTCATGAACTCCGCCCCGATCTGTACCCGAACCCAACTGACGGACTTCCTGTGGAGACCAAGCCATGCAATCGCTGACATGTGAACATCATAACCAGCGCAGCGGGGTTGCGCTGAAACCGCAAAATCAGTTTCAAGCTCGGCGCCGGGATAGCATGAAATGCCGCCGTCTGCTCGACGCGGTTCGTGACTGGGAGGGCACTCTGCCAGGAAAAACGCAGCAAGATGACATCGCCCGGCTGGTGGCTGAGCGCTGGCTTGCCGTTGGCGGCCGCGGCATAACCGTCAATAAACAGAATCTCTTCCGTTACCTTCGAAATGAGGGCGGCTCAGAGAAGTACACCGGCTATGTGATGCAGTTGTCTGAAGCGATTATCACCGCGATGCCCTTGGCGATCGCCAAGCGCTACGGCTGGCGCCGGGACGAAAAGACCAGCCCTGAGCTGGTGGCCTCCTCGATGAAAGAGGACGTTGAAGCACACCAGGCCGTTCTGCTGGGTTTGCCAATAGCTGTTCAGGTTAAAGAGCTGCTGGAGTCTATTTCAGCCAAAACAGCAATGCTTCCATCAGATATTGCCGGGCCGCTGCTCGCGACGCTTAGCGCGATTGCCCCACAAATTTTTTAATCGAGTTTTGACCAATGACCAATAAAACAACAGCGCCAAGGGGTGAATCATGACAACTCCTTTGCCTAAGGCGAAGCCAAAGAGTAAGGCAAGCAATGAGCCTTACCGTAAGGTGAAGATCACGATGTGGGATGACCCCAAATTTCGCGCTCTGTCGCCTTTGCAGCCTGGCGGGCAGAGCTTATTTATTTACCTGCTGACAGGGCCGTTCACAGGGATTATTCCTGGGCTATTCAAGGCCGGTCGCGCGGCTTTGGCCGAAGAGCTGGGCTGGGAAGTCGAAGCCTTCGACTTAGCCTTAGGAGAAGCCAAATCACTTGGGATGGTCAAAGCCGACATCCAAGCCCGAGTTTTTTGGCTGCCCAACGCTGCCAAACATAACCCGCCAACGTCAGTAAATGTCATCAAATCGTGGGTGCGGGCGTTCGAATTGCTGCCCGAATGTGACCTCAAATATGAGGCGTTGGAATCCTTGAAAGCCGCGTCGCATGGGGTTTCACCCGCTATGGGTTTGGCTTTCGATAAGGCTTTCGCTTTGTCTCGCCCTTTGTCTAAGGATAAGCCTAGTCCTTTGCCAAGAGGTATCCAGAAAGCAGTAAACAGTAAACAGATCTTAAACCCCTCTCTTAGCGCGGGCGCGAATGAAAACGCTGGCCAAATATTTCCGCCAGCCGAGCCTGTTGCTCCGCAGTACCTGGATGGGATGGACGAACCGATCGGAAAATTCAGCATGGCTGACGGCTGGCTGCCATCCGGGGATTTCCGGCAGCGGGCGGCGCAGTGGGGGATTAACTTGCCAGAGCCGGATTATCTGCCAACTGAGCTGGCAGAGTTCATCGCCTACTGGAATGCCGAGCAGAAAGTTTTTACCCAAATCCAGTGGGAGCAGAAATTTGCGCGGCACATCGTGCACGTAAGAGCGAAGAAGAAACCTGAAACCGGAGGAGTGACGTATGCAGGAGTTCGACCAGAGCCAACAGCATCCCGAGCTGTTCAGCAGATCGACGCAGCCTACGAGAGCTGGTGTCGCAGAAACGGGATTGATGGCGGTGAAAACGGCATGGCAGCTGTGGAGGGTGATGGGCGAGGTGTTCTCGAACCGCTGGACCCAGAAGAATGGCGCGGAGCCCTCGGCCCTGTGGATAGCCCAGATCGGTTCGATGACTGATAGCGAGATCAAGCTGGTTTGCCAGCAGTGCATGGAGCGCTGCGCTATGGGAAATACCTGGCCGCCAGACCTGGCAGAGTTTGTCTCTCTGGTATCCGAAAGCGGGGCTAACCCGTTCGGGCTGACGTCTGAAGGAGTGATGGACGCGTACCGGAAGTGGCGCAATGAGTCATACCGCTACTCCGGGAGTGATAAATATCCGTGGCCGCAGCCGGTGCTGTACCACATCTGCATCGAGATGCGCAGGGCTGGCGTCGAGCGCCAGATGACCGAAGGGGAGCTAAAAAAACTGGCAGAAAAATTACTGACTAAGTGGACCAAGCACGTAGGCAATGGTTTCAGCGTGCCGCCTATACGTCGCCAGCTTGCTGCACCACACCATCCTGCCGGGCCAACGCCTGCGCAGATTTTGATGGAAGAGTACAAGCGTCGTAAAGCGGCTGGATTAAGCAACTAACGAGTTTTGACCAATGACCAATACAGTAAAAATCAATCAGATAGACCGGGTGGCGATTGCCGTACGCCACATGCCTGGCTGCGTTATTCGCGACATCTGTGAAGCCCTGGATGTTTCCGCCAGCACGGCCTGTAACTTTCTCAGGTCGCTGACACGCAAGGGCATTATTACCCGCAAGCACAACGGCACGCAGTATGCCTACACCGCAGCAGAAGGCGCCAGCATACCGGACGTGGTGCTGCCCTTCATGCTGGAAAAGGCCAAAGATCCTGAGAAGCTGCAGGCAGTAGAGGCGCTGGCACAGGAGCTTGAGATGAAAGGTTTCTGGCGTCGGGCGGCCACACAGTACACCAGTGCTATGAATATGGCCTGCAACTCCAATGAGATGTTGCGCCTGTGCCAGCGCCGGGATGCTTGCTACCGGCGTGCGGCGAGGAGGGCATGATTATGGCCAGTAAAAACCTCTGGAAAATCGTGAACGCAATGCGGGTGCAGGGAGAGATAACGCCGAGGGAAGTTAAAGCGCTGGTGGACTGCGACTGCAAAAAAGCCAACCGTCTGCTTGAGCACCTGGTACATGTCGGCGTGCTATCCAACGTTGGTCGGCTCTATCACCCGGTTTACCGGCTGCGCCGTGGCGAAATTAACCTCAAGCCGATTAAGCCAGCAACAGAAAAGCCAAAGCGTCAGCGCGTGAGCATCACAGAGCAGTGCCGTCAGAGCTGGCAGGGGTATCAGGTCCATAAAATATTTGGGAGTGCTAAATAATGAATAAACAAAAAAATCATCTCGGAATCCTATTAATTAAGGCGGGAGATATTTCTCATGGCTAATTCATTCAAGCAAATGATTAAATCCGGAATTATCAAGCGTCCCGATTCTGGGATGTTCATTAGTCTTGACGATATTCACGTTAAAGAGGGTTTCAATAAACGTGAGGATGACGATCGCACCCGTGCAGCAGACGATGATCTGTTCAACTATCTGAGCAAAGGTGGCACAGTCCCTCCGCTGGAGTGTATTGCGCGCGATGAAGGTGGTGTATGGGTTGTCGAAGGTCACAGGAGGCGCCGCGCTTACGCAAGGTGTCGTGATGCCGGAAAGCCGGTAGACCGTATCCATATAATGCCGTTCGTAGGTAACGATGTGCAGCGCCTGGCTCGAATCATGACCAGTAATAATCAGCTTCCGCTTACCCCTCTTGAGCAGGCCGCTGTTGTCCAGGAAATGACTACAACGTTTAACCTGTCTATCAGTGAAATAGCGAAACTAGTTCACAAGTCGGCGCCGACCGTTGAAAAGCTCCTGGCACTCAGCACAGCCAATCATGATGTGCAGCAGGTCGTTAAATCCGGCGACGTGTCTGTGACGGTAGCCGTCGATAGGGTTAAGGAACATGGCGACAAGGCTGGAGAGGTTCTCAAAAATGATGTGGCAGCCGCTAAGGCGTTGGGCGCCAAGAAAGTAACTAAACGCATTGTCGCCCCGGAAATCAGCGTCAAGAAAGCGCGGCGGCTGGTTGAGCTGATGGCTATTGCGAAAATCACAGATGATGGCGTTATGACCCTGGACGGCATCGACTTGGCCGAAGCGCTGGACATTATCGACGAACAGAAACGCATCGCGGAAAACCGCATGCAGCTTCGCGAGAAGGCATCCAAATGAGCACTATCACAGCATTACCAGTGGAACGCGACCAGTACGGTTACTGGACTCACCCTCTTTACGATAAGTTTTGCGATGGTCGGGAGCACATATCGACCGAAGAGTTTAACGCCTTGCTTGAAAAAGTCGGACTGGAATGGACGGTCATTTATCGCGACGAGGATGATGTCTATCCTGCCGTCGATGGTTACGACATTTCCACTTGGCAACCTGAAATGCCTGATGGGGATGGTTGGTTCGTGGGCTCGATTCACGACACTGAAGACGGCGCGGTGTGCATTTGGCTTAGGAGCGTGCAGCATGACAACTGATCTCACCAAACTGGAGCAGAGCCTGAAACGTCGAGCTTATTCAGCAAACGAGTTTGGAGAGAGCTTGTACGTAAAAGCCGATGACGTCCTGGCACTGATAGAGGCGTTGGAGGCTAAAAACGCTGAATGTCATCGACTGTCCGACGAGCTGCGTGGAGCCACAGCGCACGTAGCGCTGCTGAAAATCGACGCGCGGGAGCTGGTAAAGGAAGCTAGGGATAAAGACGCGCGCATAGCTGAGCAGACTGAAACTATCGCAAAACAGGAGAAATGGATTAGGGGCATTGAGGAGTCGATGATCAATGCAAACGACAGGGCTGAAGAGTGGGAACGAAAGGCAATCAGCAATTTTGAAGCATGCTCCGAGCTGCAATCCCGCGCAGAGTCTGCTGAAAAATGCCTTTCAAACTTGGCTACTGTATCTCGGAGATATTTGCCGCGGTGCCGCCGCCGTTCGCCGAAGCGCTGATGCGTGCGAATTTACCAGAAATGTGTAGGGCAAAAGAACTGGCAGCATAACTAAGCCCGCTTCGGCGGGTTTTTAGTTTCACAGCGAAAACATCTTTATAAACAGCAGTATGGTATTCACAAAACGTGCCCTCAAAAAACTTGAATCTTACTTGTTGTAGGTATACTGTATATTTATACAGTAAATGTTTGAGGGAGGATTTATGAAAGTTGAGGTCACAATTGATCGCACCAAAAAATTGCCGGACGGGGCGGTGCCTGCGCTTGAGCTGGAGCTTAAGAAGCGTATCGATAAAAGCTATGCTGATTGCAAGCTTACCGTCCGGCGTGCCGGCTCTGACGGCCTGAATATCGTTGGAGGAGAAAAGGCGGACAAAAAACGCATCGAGGAGATCCTGCAGGAGACCTGGGAAAGCGCAGATGAGTGGTTTTATTAATCAGCTGTGGATTTAATTTCAGGTTTATAAGAGGGGACTCGGGGTGGAAGTAAAAGATTTACCAAAAAAGGGTTACGCAGTTATCAGATGCCACGATGGGGTTATCGTTGCCAAACTGCATTCATTTCCGGAGTGCCAGCGTGCGCTGATGTATCGCCGTGGCGGTATGGTGTCGTTTATGCCGTTGGCCGAGGATGAGATTATTGGCACGCCGACCCTGTTCACGCAGATGCTGGAGAAGGCTGGTTACCGCGTTGCTGAGAACTCTGGTATTATCCCGTCATAGGCCTGAACACCCTATACCTGCTGCGCCACTGGAGAGACACCATGGCGCAAAACCACATTCAAAACACCCCACTCCTGACGCCGTCCGGCGCCAGCGGTTTATTCATGCCGAAATCCCCGCGGGGTGATGCATGAAGCGAACCTGGTTTCAGCATACCGACCTTACATCTGAGCAGATTGATGATCTCGAGAGACGGTACCGCAACAATAACGTTAAGACAGAGCGATCGCTTAGTAACGACTTCATTCACTGGACGCTGAGCGCATATTTGCTTGAGTCAGAACAAGCGCCGCGTCCGGACCGCCGTTTTGAGCAGCGGTTCTGGGGGGGATGATGGAAACGCTGACGCTATCACTACCATTTCCGCCAAGCGTAAACGCTTACTGGCCCGCGCCAAACCGCGGCCCGTTGAAAGGCCGGCACATGGTTAGTGCCAAAGGGCGCGCTTATCAGGCGGAAACCTGTGCCGCCATCTTTGAGCAGTTACGTCCGCGGCCACATACTCTGGTGGGGCCGGTTTCAGTAATCGTCACCCTATACCCTCCCGACCGCCGACGTCGTGACCTGGATAACTTCAACAAAGCGCTGTTTGACGCCCTGACGCGGGCCGGAATCTGGCAGGATGACAGCCAGATAAAACGGCTGCTACTCGAATGGGGCCCGATCACTCCAAAAGGGCAGGTTATCGTCGCCATCTCAGCCTTTGGAGCGGGGTCATGATCCGCGCAATACTGACGGCAGAGGTCGTCCGCACCATGGGGATTGTGCTTCTGAAGCCGGGGCGTGAACTAATGCCGCTGTTTTCCCATGGACGCATTCTGGTTGAGTCGGTTCCCCAGAACATGGCTTCCCTGGCGCCGGGCCGAATTCCGGACGCCCGCCAACCGCTGGCAAACGATCCTGAAATTGCCGGTTTCTTCATTGATGAGCGAGTCATTCGTGCCGCTGGTGGTATTTCCGGTCTTGAATACTGGCTGGAAAATCGGCATCGCGAATGTCAGTACCCACACTCTGAGTACCATCACGATGAGCTGGTCACGATGCGGTACCCGCCTGGCGCGATATGTGTTTGCTGGCATTGCGACAACAAGCTGCGCGACCAGGCGACTGAGCTTCTCGCCAGAATTGCCAGGGAAAACTTAATCGAGTGGATTATTGAAATAGTTCTGCGCGATCTGGGATATAGCCGGGAGCGTGTGCTATCTGTTGCGGAGCTGTGCTGGTGGGCGTTAACTCACGGAGCATTAGAGGCTATTACCGAGTCTCTGGCACGGAAGGCGCTACGCTTAGCCAATGAGCCAATCCCTTCAGTCTGGCGTGAAACTGACATTCTTCCAACAGAACTGGCCACCAGCATTCTGAAGCGGCACACCGACAGCTATTCCCCTGATCCCGCTCTTCAGGAGCCTGTGCTGGATGCGCCCATAACACCACTTATTGTTGATCCTGAGCCTCCAGCGTCATTTTTCAAAAAGCCAAAGCGGATCCGCTGGGAAAACCAAAGCTATCTGGCGTGGGTTAAATCGCAGCCATGCGAATGTTGCCGTCAGCCGGCAGATGATCCTCATCATCTGATAGGTCACGGGCAGGGTGGCATGGGGACGAAGGCGCACGATGCGTTTGCTATCCCACTCTGCCGCCGTCACCACAACGAACTGCACAATGACCCGGTTAAATTTGAGCGTAAATATGGCTCGCAACTCGAAATGTTAAAGAACGTACTGGACCGAGCCTTTGCGCTTGGCGTTCTCGCGTAATAAGGAGAAAAAATGACACCGCAGCAACGCCGCAAACATGTTGCAGCTCTTAATGAAGTAGCGAAGGCAACTCATAAGCGCTATCTGGGGAAATCCGTGTTACTGACAGGTATTCAGTCAGGATGGATTAAATCTTTGCTGACTATCTGGGGCGATAATGTCAGGGGCGGGACAGCACCGCGAATACCAAAAGGTCATGCTTGCTGGCGAGGCATTAAAGGGGCCTCATGGTCAGATAAGGCTCTTGAGCGTTTTACCGCTGCACTTTCTCAGGCACGGGAGGAAGGGTATCGAGGGCAGCAGGCGCTGAGTCGGGCGCACTCTATTTTATGGCCGAAGCCTGCCACTAATCTGATCGACAGTGCGCTCAATGATGATGATGCTGATTTCGTCGAGCAGTGCGTGCTGGAGTCATTCGAAACGACGGACCCGGTTTATGTCGTGGGAGTTGGGTTTTACACGACGCGTAAGAAAATCTCTGACATTAGCCGAGAGCTGCAGCAAATGGCGCCATGGTTGTCCTCTGATGAGGCAAGGAGACGCGTTAAATGGTGTCTTGAGATATTTCAGGCAAAAGTTTTTTTAGTTGCAAGACATGAGCTGAGAAAATAAAAATGAACAAAAAGTGCTATTTTGAATTATTGATATTGAATTCGCGCTAAAACTTCTGATAATTAGGGCATGCTTAGCAGAGCTGCGCCACTCGGCAGCGACCAAAAGCGACAATTTGAACATAACGAGAACCCCGCCACCGCGGGGTTTTTGCTTTTCGGCGATACGACAGGGGTATTCGCGAGGTGCATTGCATCAGTACCCCTGTCATATCGTCGATAATTATCATTGACAGGGATTGCCATTTGTTAAACATGGTTATTTTTACGCAATAGTCGCTGTTTGCCTCTTCACCGTTCTTACTCTAGACTGTAAAAATGCCGCAGCTAGCTCTTAGGTAAGGAACATCAGCCTTCGAAGCTGTACTATGGGTTAAAGTCTTTAGTGGCGAACCATTTTGAATGAACGTTGACTATAAGCAGTTTTACCTTCCCGGCTATAGCGTTCATTCAAAAGCGCCTCATGTTGTCCAAAGAGCCTCGGGTGGCTTGCTGGTTGAGGCGCCTCTTCAGGTATAGACATTAGTCTCACTTCAGTTTTGTGCTATCTTTATTCATTAACGGAATAAAAAATGGTATGCGTTTATGATGTTGCTGGAGACTAATGACTCTGCTTTTCCTGACATGGTTATCTCCGACCTTGTCCAGTGGATTGAGTCCGACCTGACACGCTCGATGTCCATAAGCGAAGTTGCCAGGAGGTCCGGGTATTCATATTGGCATGTGCAACGCTTATTCAAGAGTTCCACTGGATATAATCTTGCTGGCTATATTCGGGCGCGAAGAATGACTGTCGCAGCTGAGCTTATTCGGAAAGGTGAGCTTAATATTACCGCTATTCTTGTGCAGGTGGGGTTTACGGATAGTTCCACTTTTTGCAAATCCTTTCAGCGGTATTTTGGCATTCCTCCATCTGCTCTCAGGAACAGCTCACTGGACTTAACTGACAAAATGATCGCACCTTATTGTTAGCTTGCTGAGTGCTTATTCTTTAAATGAATATCCTTGAAGTGAAATTCTGCAATTGATGTGTAAATTTTTTTATTTCAAACTGGAGTGGCTAAGTTTTTCAATTAATATAGTGTTGATGGGTATCTCAGTCTCATCATCATTTACTCTTTACCTTGATTATCAGCCGGGAAAAATTTAACAACTAGGTGTGGCTTATTAAATTACCCCCCCCTGAAATAAATGTGAAGAGTCAATCGTTTGAGAGGCTCTGATGGTTGAGTAGAGATTTGTAGTATTGGGAATGCAGAAAACGCTCATCGGTTACAATTGATGAATAAGCGGGGGAGAGAGAAAGATAGCCACCTGTACCTCACCATGAATCAATTTGAGTATAGATAAAAAAAGGCCCGTAGGGGGAAATCCTGACTACGGGCAAAATCACCAGCGAACTTTATAAAGCTAGTGTTTTCCCTCAACTGTCTAAGCAGTCTCATCCAAAAACACCATATGTAAAATACAACTGAATTGGTCAAAATTCAATAAAGTTAATTAATTTCTGCTGCTTGGTGAAGGAGCGGCCCACTTTTAGCATTATTAACACTTATAACCTTTCTATAAATAATGGAATGCACCTTTAACTTTCAGCCCGCCCGATGCGAGGTGGAGACTATGAAAATGCCTGACAAAATCTTTTCTGCTGCCACGTACTGCACGTCAGGCGGCTTAATTTGCACGGGACTGGCACGTATGTATGACTGGTTTCACGGCCTCGACTGGAACTTCATCGCGCTGGCCAGCGGCGTGGTTCTCGGTATCGCGACATATTTCACCAACCTCTACTTCAAACGCCGGCAGACGAAAGCCTATGAGCAGGCTCTCGCCCGCGGCTACGTGACCTCTCCACCGCAGGATAACTGATATGGCATCGACCAGAGCAAAACTTAGCGCCGCGATGCTGGGACTTATTGCTGCTGGCACGTCGGCGCCGGTGCTGATGGACCAGTTCCTGAATGAGAAAGAGGGCAACAGCCTTGTCGCGTACCGCGATGGCAGCCAGGGCATCTGGACGATTTGCCGCGGAGCAACGCGCGTCGATGGCCGCCCGGTGGTGCAGGGTATGAAGCTGACGCAGGAGAAATGCGACGCGGTGAACGCTATCGAGCGCAATAAGGCGCTGGCGTGGGTGGATAAAAACATCCACGTTCCGTTGACGCCGCCGCAAAAGGTCGGCATCGCCTCATTCTGCCCGTACAACATCGGGCCCGGAAAATGCTTCCCCTCAACGTTCTACCAGCGCATTAACGCCGGCGACCGCCGCGGCGCCTGTGAAGCAATTCGCTGGTGGATTAAGGACGGCGGCCGCGACTGCCGGGTGCGGTCAAATAACTGCTACGGGCAGGTTTCCCGCCGGGACCAGGAAAGCGCGCTGACCTGCTGGGGGATAGGCGAGTGACCCTGCGTTATCGACTAATCCCCCTGGCTGTCTTGGCGGCCTTTATCGCCGGGATTCTCTGGGTAGCTTCCCATTACCATGACAAATGGCAGGAAGAGAAAACGCGGGCGGAAGCCGCTGAGAAGCGCGCAGACTCTTCCGAGGCCATAACCGCCAACGTCATCCGCGCCGTAACCATCATGAACATAATCACCGAGGCCAATCAGCATGCTAAAGAACAGATCGCACTGGAGTCATCGCGAGCCTCGCGTGACATCAAAGCTGCTGTTGCGGATGATGATTGCGCTAAGCGGACTGTGCCTGCTGGCGCAGCTTACCGGCTGCGGGAGTACGCGGACAGTTTACGTTCCGGTGCCGTACGTGCCGCTGCCGGCCAGCCTGACAGGTGAGACGCCGCAGCCGGAGATACCGGAGCCAATGACGTGGGGCAGTAGCCTGGACCTGAACGTCAGCCTGCTGTCTGCGCTGGCGCAGTGCAACCGGGATAAAGCGGATATAAGGGACATCGATCAGCAGCGGATAGCAGAACAAAGCATTGAGAAATGACAACTTTATCCGTGAGTGTGAAGCGGAAAATAACGCTGCATGCGGGCTTACTGTGTCATTTGTTCTGAAATTGACAAGGTCTTCCACCTTGACGGTCACCGGTATTACCTAACCCCTTCATTGAGGGGCTTAGGTAATACAAAAAAAAGCCCTGAACGGAGTGCCGTCAGGGCGAGAAATTATCAGGTCCGATTGCCAAGTCCGCACCAACCAGAGGGGGGAAATGCGGCTTAGCTTCTTTTAGCCTCAGCCCTGAGGCATCTGCCTGTTGAGTATAGGCAATCATTTCAGGAAATGAAACTGACCATAAAAAAATCCCCTGACAGTTTCCTGCAGGGGAAAGGAAAAAAGTATGCGTTTTGAATCTCACTACAAAGTAAGAGTAGATGGATACTGAATATTTTGCAGGAAATTTTACCGTTTAATTACCTTAACCCGAGAAGCGGAGGCATTAGTGAATAACCTCAAAATTGAATATGCAAATGGTGTACTGGTTGCTGTTGAACACAATGGCAGGTCCTATATGGATCTTCCACTTTCTGCGCTGCACTTCCGGCACGAAAAGAACCACAACCCATTTTTCAAGATCGAGGTTGAGGAAGGCGGCGAAAAGCATGAGCGCCTGAAAGAAGTATCCCCCGAGCTTCCCTCGGCGCCGGAGCCAATGCCGCCAGTGACAGAGGAGGCGGCGGTGAAAGAGGGGGAGTTAATGCCTCCCGCCGTTCAGCCGCCTCGCAAGCCGCGCCGTCATCGCCACAACCGCAACCGGAGTAACAGCAATGTTCAATCGTAATGACCTGACCATCTCAATGTTCTATGCATCCAGTACCAACGATGACGGCAGCAAAACTGCAGCTATCACGGTGCAGGTTAATGGCCCTGCTGCCACCGCTGTGCAGACCTCGCAGCTGCTCTGCGTCACTGATAAGGCAAAGGTGAAGACCTATGTCGTAGGCGAGCAGAGCATCAAAGACGGCTCGGACCCGCTGCTGGTAGCCATAGAAAACTACTGGCGTCAGAACACCCAGGCGGTCGTTGGGCAACTAATGAATGACGTGCTGGAGTTCATCGCAGGCAACGTCAGTCAGGGCACCACCTGGTTGGGGTTCAACGGACTGAAGGTGTTTGAAAATGAACCGCTTGAGAACCGAATTCCCGAAAGCGTTTTGAATGCTGACGGCGGAGCAAAGAGCGAATGATAATTATTATCGTCTCGGGTCCTTTCCGGGGATCTGACTCGTTACGGGGCGACGTCCGCGCAGGATTCCGCTATTCACGAGATTTTTCAGGGGTTTAGTTGTTGTTTTGTTGTTTGTAACTTTCTGTTTTTAAAGTGTTTTTGTGATTTAATATAACAACCTGTCGTCCGGGGCTCCTGATTGAGGGCTTGCTTACATAAATTTACATAACACTTGCGTAGCCGCTGACTTTTGCTGAGGAGGGAAGCAGGGTGGCCCATTTACTTAATAAAGGTGATATGGCCTCCTCTATTGGTATCTCCGTCCAGGCGTTTGACAAGTGGGGTGTCCCTCCAGTGGAGCGGCGTGGAAGGGAGGTCTTCTTCGACGTTAAAACCGTTCTGGAAATAGATCGGCAGCGCCAGCGACAAAATCAGCAAACGACCGGAGACAATGACGAACTTGAGACAAAACTGCTTCAGGCTCGTGTTGACCTGACCGAAGAGCAGGCAACTGCCCAGCGATTAAAAAATCAGATAGCAGAGCGTCGGGTTATTGATACCGGGTTCTGTATTTTTGCACTATCCCGCTTAGCCGGTGAGCTCGCCTCTGTTCTCGATAGTATCCCTTTATCGATGCAGCGTAGGTTTCCCGATTTTAATGACAGGCAGCTCATGTACCTCAAAGAGTTGGTCGCCAAGGGGGCTAACAAATGCGTTGAGTCGGCAGAAAAAATGCCGGAGTTTGCCGATGAATATTACCGAAGCACAGATGAGTAATCTGACTCGCGCTGTTTCAGATGGGCTTCTGGTCCTGCGCCGCCCGCTACCCATGACACCAGTAGAATGGGCTGACAAATATTATTACCTTCCAAAAGAGTCTGCATACCAGGAGGGGCGCTGGGAAACGCTACCTTTTCAGCGCGCGATCATGAATGCCATGGGAAGCGACTATATCCGTGAGGTAAATGTCGTAAAGTCCGCCCGCGTCGGTTATTCCAAAATGCTGCTCGGTGTGTATGCCTATTTCATAGAGCATAAGCAGAGAAACTCCCTGATTTGGCTGCCAACAGATGGCGATGCGGAAAACTTCATGAAGTCGCACGTCGAGCCGACAATCAGGGATGTTCCCTCACTGCTCTCGCTGGCTCCCTGGTACGGTAAAAAGCATCGAGATAACACTCTCAGCATGAAGCGCTTTTCTAACGGTCGCGGATTCTGGTGTCTGGGCGGTAAGGCGGCAAAAAACTACCGTGAAAAGTCAGTAGATGTCGCCGGTTATGATGAGCTGGCCGCGTTTGATGCGGACATCGAAAAGGAAGGGTCTCCAACCTTCCTCGGCGACAAGCGTATAGAAGGGTCGGTCTGGCCTAAGTCTATTCGCGGATCCACGCCTAAGGTGAGGGGGACCTGTCAGATTGAACGCGCAGCCAGCGAATCACCCCATTTTATGCGCTTTCACGTTCGCTGCCCGCACTGCGGTGAAGAGCAGTATCTGAAGTTTGGAGATAAGGAAACGCCGTTCGGTCTCAAGTGGCACCCGGACGATCCCTCCAGTGTTTATTATCTATGTGAACATAACGGTTGTGTGATCAGGCAGCAGGAACTTGATTTCAGCGAAGCAAGGTACATTTGCGAGAAAACCGGGATCTGGACCCGCGATGGTCTTGAATGGTATTCATCGACCGGGGCAGAAATAGACCCCCCTGACAGCGTCACGTTCCATGTCTGGACTGCATATAGTCCCTTCACCACCTGGGTGCAGATCGTAAAAGACTGGCTCAAAACCAAAGGGGACACCGGGAAGCGTAAGACCTTCGTTAATACTACGCTCGGGGAAACCTGGGAGCCTAAGCTGGGTGAACGGCCCGACGCTGAAGTGATGGCGGAGCGTAAAGAGCATTTCTCCGCTGCGGTCCCTGAGCGTGTCGCCTACCTCACCGCCGGCATTGACTCCCAGTTAGACCGCTATGAAATGCGTGTTTGGGGCTGGGGACCCGGTGAGGAAAGCTGGCTGATAGACAGGCAGATCATCATGGGCCGCCATGACGACGAAGAGACTCTGCTCAGGGTTGATGAGGCTATAAATAAGGTTTACGCCCGCCGGAATGGCGCTGAAATGTCCGTTTCCCGCATTTGCTGGGATATCGGCGGTATTGATCCCACCATCGTTTACAACCGCTCAAAAAAGCACGGGCTGTTCCGCGTGATCCCGATTAAGGGGGCATCCATTTACGGTAAGCCGGTGGCAAACATGCCGCGTAAGCGTAATAAGAACGGTGTTTATCTGACTGAAGTGGGTACTGATACCGCAAAAGAGCAGATTTACAACCGATTTTCACTGGTCGCCGAGGGGGACGAACCTTTGCCCGGCGCGGTGCATTTTCCCAACAACCCTGAGGTTTACGATCTGGCAGAGGCTCAGCAGCTAACCGCTGAAGAGCAGGTGGAAAAGTGGACTGATGGTAAGCGGAAAATCGTCTGGGACAGTAAAAAGCGGCGCAATGAGGCGCTCGACTGTTTCGTTTATGCCCTGGCGGCGCTGCGGATCAGCATCTCCCGCTGGCAGCTGAATCTTGAGTCTCTTCTGGCAAGCCTGCTGGAGGAGGAGGTCACCCGAAAAAATAACAAGACGCTGGCGGATTACGCCAGGGAATTAGCAGGAGATGAATAATGGCGACTCAGACCGATCTCGACGCTGCCCGCGCTGCGTTACATGAGTTGATGACGGGTAAGCGCGTAGCGACGGTGCAAAAAGACGGTCGCCGGGTGGAGTTTACCGCCACTTCCGTCAGCGACCTGAAAAAATACATCTCCGACCTGGAATCTCAGGTTGGAACCATTTCGCGGCGCCGGGGACCGGCGGGGTTCTATGCATGAAAATACCAGAATTGTTGGGGCCCGATGGTAAAACTGGCCTGCGGGAGTATGCCGGTTATCACGGCGGTGCTGGCGGCTTCGGCGGGCAGCTGCGGGCGTGGAATCCACCAAGCGAAAGCGCGGACGCTGCGCTGTTGCCTAACTATGCCCGGGGAAATGCCCGCGCTGATGATTTGGTGAGAAACAATGGCTATGCAGCCAACGCCGTTCAGCTTCATCAGGATCATATCGTTGGCTCTTTCTTCCGGTTGAGCCACAGACCGAGCTGGCGCTTTCTTGGCATTAGTGAAGAGGAGGCCAGAGCATTCTCACGCGAGGTGGAGGCGGCCTGGAAAGAGTTCGCTGAAGACGATTGCTGCTGTATAGATGTTGAACGAAAGCGCACTTTTACAATGATGGTCCGGGAAGGCGTTGCGATGCACGCCTTTAACGGCGAGCTTTGCGTCCAGGCAACCTGGGACACCAGCCCCTCTCGGCTGTTTCGGACCCAGTTCAAGATGGTCAGCCCTAAACGGGTCAGCAACCCCGGTAACATCGGTGACTCACGCAATTGCCGGGCTGGTGTGAAGGTGAATGATGCCGGTGCTGCGCTGGGATATTACGTCAGCGAGGACGGTTATCCTGGCTGGATGCCTCAATCCTGGACATACATACCGCGGGAACTTCCAGGCGGGCGCCCGTCATTTATTCATGTGTTTGAACCATTAGAGGATGGGCAAACCCGGGGGGCCAACGTGTTTTACAGCGTGATGGAGCAGATGAAAATGCTCGATACCCTGCAAAATACGCAGCTGCAGAGCGCGATCGTCAAAGCAATGTACGCGGCCACCATTGAAAGTGAGATGGACACTCAGACTGCGATGGATTTTATTCTCGGGTCCGATAATAACGAGCAGATAGGCAAGCTGACCGGATGGATAGGGGAAATAGCCTCTTACTACTCAGCGGCGCCGGTGCGTCTGGGTGGGGCCAAAGTTCCCCACCTTATGCCGGGTGATTCCCTCAATCTTCAGTCTGCGCAGGATACGGACAACGGGTATTCGACTTTCGAGCAATCCCTCCTGCGCTACATCGCGGCAGGGCTCGGGGTTTCCTACGAGCAGTTGTCGCGAAACTACTCCCAGATGAGCTATTCCACGGCGCGCGCCAGCGCCAATGAATCCTGGGCGTATTTCATGGGCCGCCGGAAGCTGGTGGCTTCCCGTCAGGCCTGCCAGATGTTTCTCTGTTGGCTGGAGGAGGCGATAGTCCGGCGGGTTGTCACTCTCCCCTCTAAAGCGCGGTTCTCCTTTCAGGAGGCCAAAAGTGCCTGGGGGAACTGTGACTGGATCGGTGCCGGGAGAATGGCGATAGATGGTCTGAAAGAGGTGCAGGAAGCGGTCATGCTGATCGAAGCCGGACTGAGCACCTATGAGAAGGAGTGCGCCAAGCGAGGGGATGATTATCAGGAAATCTTCGCGCAGCAGGTGCGGGAGAGCATGGAGCGGCGTGAAGCCGGACTCACACCACCTGCATGGGCGGCCGCTGCCTTCGAGTCAGGGCTGAATAAATCAACTCAGGAGGATAACGATGACGCCCGAGCTGCGTAATCTCCCGCACATTGCCAGTATGGCATTCAACGAACCACTGCTGCTGGAACCCGCCTACGCGCGGGTTTTCTTTTGCGCGCTGGCCGGGCAGCTTGGCATCACCCGGCTGACTGACACTGTATCGGGTACCACGCTGGATGCTGAGAAAATGGCGGAGCCGCTGATGCTTTTCGGTAATGATGAGGCGGGGCCGCGTCCGGTACGAGGTTACCAGGTGGAAAATGGTATAGCAGTGCTTCCGGTCGCCGGCACGCTGGTCAGTAAAACCCGCTCGCTGCAGCCTTATTCTGGTATGACCGGATACAACGGGGTGATTGCCCGCCTGCAGCAGGCCATCAGTGATCCGGAGGTCGACGGCATTCTGCTGGATATGGATACGCCCGGTGGCATGGTGGCCGGTGCATTCGACTGCGCTGACATCATTGCCAGGGCTCGCGACATCAAACCCGTCTGGGCACTGGCGAATGACATGAACTGCAGCGCCGGGCAGCTCATTGCCAGTGCCGCATCGCGCAGGCTGGTAACGCAAACCGCAAGAACCGGCTCCATTGGCGTCATGATGGCGCACAGCAACTATGGGCAGGTGCTGAAATCGCAAGGTGTGGAAGTCACGCTGATTTATAGCGGTGAGCACAAGGTTGATGGCAACCCTTACGAAAAATTGCCGAAGGATGTACGCGAGGCATTCCAGGCGCGTATCGACGCTACCCGGCAGATGTTTGCTGAAAAAGTCGCGGGTTACACCGGAATGTCCGTTCAGGCGGTGCTGGATACCGAAGCAGCCGTGTTTTCTGGTCAGGAGTCTGTCGATAGTGGACTGGCAGACGAACTCGTAAACAATACTGACGCGATCGACGTAATGCGTGAGGCGTTGGATATGAAAAATACTATCCATTATGGAGGAAGCATGAATAAACCTAACGCTGCGTCTGCGGCAATTAATCAACCCGTTGTGGCAACCAGTGATTCCTCTCCGGCCAACAACGAGATTGTTGCCACGCAACCCACCGCGCCTCTTACGCAGCAGGCGCCCGACGTTGCTGAGCAGATTAACGCTGCGGTGGCGGCAGAGAACGGCCGAATTATGGGGATCCTCAATTGCGAGGAGGCCCAGGGTCGCGAGGCCCAGGCCCGCGCGCTGGCCGAAACGCCCGGGATGACCGTTGAAACTGCTCAGCGCATTCTTGCGGCTGCTCCTCAAAGTGCCCAGGCGCGCAGCGAAACAGCGCTGGACAGGCAGATGGAATCTGCGCCTGGCGCGCTGTCCGCTAATACTCCGTCGTCTGATGAAGCCGACGATCTGTTGAACACTCCGGTTTAAGAGGCTCACATGGCTAACGTAGAAACTTTCACTCACCATCAACCGCTGGGTAATAGCGACCCGGCGCATACCGCTTACGGCGCCGGCGCTCTGGCGGCAGCAACACCAGCGATGACGCCGCTGATGCTCGATGCCACGTCAGGCAAGCTGGTGGCCTGGGATGGCGAACATGCTGGTGCTGCGAGCGGCATTCTGGCCATTAGTGCCGACCAGAACAGTCAGGAACTCACGTTCTTCAAGTCCGGTTCATTTCGCATCGAGGATGTTGCCTGGCCGGATGCTATCACCGACGAAGGCATTAAGCGCAATGCGTTTTCCGGTACGGCCATCAGCATCGTTTAACCCGGCCCTGACTTTAAAGTAAATCCACAACCTTTCATCCGAGCCGCTGCAGCGGCTTTTTTTACGGGAAAAATCTATGTCAATTTACACCACTGCTCAGCTGCTGGCGGTTAATGAGAAGAAGTTCAAGTTCGACCCTCTGTTTCTGCGGATCTTTTTTCGCGAGAGCTACCCTTTCACCACTGAGAAGGTTTATCTGTCCCAGATCCCCGGGCTGGTCAACATGGCGCTTTATGTCTCGCCTATTGTCTCCGGCAAGGTCATCCGCAGCCGCGGGGGCGCAACCTCCGAATTTACCCCGGGTTACGTCAAACCGAAGCACTTAGCATGGCTTTCTGAGGCTTTCGTGTAGTTGCTGGTTTTTGTACTTAATCATTTGATAATTATGGTTAAGTTTTTCTAGCGCTTTCACTGGATTTTCCTCGTTTTCTGTACGTTGCAATCACCTCTGTATTGCAGCTTGTATTGCTTTTTGGGGGCTAAAAATGGCTGGTGAGAACAAATTGAGTGACAAGGCGCTTAAGGGGTATCTGGGAAAATCCAGAGAAAAGCAGGTTACTGTAGCGGATGGGAAGGGGCTTTCTGTTCGTGTGAGTAAGAAAGGGGCTGTAAGTTTTGTTTTCTTCTACAGGTTAGCTGGTGGTATAGCTGCACCGGTCTGGTTAACGTTGGGTAAATATCCTGATATGTCACTCAAACAGGCAAGAGAAAAGCGTGATGAGTGCCGAGGATGGTTGGCAGACAAACGCGATCCACGTATCCAGATTAAGATTCAGGCTGAAGAACGCTTAAGGCCGGTTACTGTGGAGGATGCATTAAATTACTGGTACGAAAACTACTGCAAGGTTCGCCGTAAAACCCATGCTGTAACTCTGGCGAGATTTCGAAAACACATATTTCCCTATATCGGGCATTTGCCTGTAAATGACACACATCTTTATGAATGGCTGGACTGTTTTGACCGAATTAAACGTAATGCACCAGTTATGGCGGCGTATGTATTTTCTGACACAAAACTGGCACTTCGCTTTTGCCGGGTTCGCCAGTACACAACGTGTGATGAATTAAAGGATTTGCGCATGACTGATGTCGGGCGGGTCGCAGGTAAGCGTGATCGGGTTCTTAATGAGGCTGAGCTAGGACAGCTATGGAAAGCCATCTTTGTTGAGCCTGATATCAAGTTGATGTCCGAATATGCCAGGAAAATGTTTGTACTGTGCACGGTTTTCGGATGCCGCATGAGTGAGGCCCGATTATCAGAATGGAAGGAATGGGATCGAAAAAACTGGGTGTGGTCCGTTCCAAAAGAGCATTCAAAAACTGGAGTGGAAATTGTAAGGCCAGTACCCGAATTTCTGAGACAGTGGATAACTGACGTCTACGAGGAAACAAAGCATACCGGCTATGTGCTGGGTAGTCTGCGTATCAGAGAAAGCGTAAGCAAAATTGGTGGAAAAATTGGTAAGCGCCTGGGCCATGAAAAACAATGGTCTCTACACGACCTCAGGAGAACGCTTTCAACTCATCTGAGCGATCTCGGTGTGGAATTTCACGTTGTTGAGCAGTTGTTAGGCCATGCGTTACCTGGTGTGGCTGGTATTTATAATCGAAGTAAGTTTATGGCGAAGAAACTTGATGCGTTGGATCTCTGGACGACATACCTCAATAGCATCTCAGGCGCAGAGTCAAAAGTAACAATCCTCAAACAAAAGGTTGGTTAACATGAAGAAAATAGCAATTGTTGATAAAATGGGCCTTGAGTACATTCCTAACATTGACCGTATGATCCGCGAGAAAGAGTGCAGGGAACTAACTACTCTTGCGAATAGCACTCGCTGGAAGATGGAAAAAGAAGGAAAATTTCCTAAACGTATCAAAATCGGTGCTACTGCTGTTGCATATCGCCTATCTGAGGTGCAAGCATGGATCAAAGGAAATTGGAATTAATTAAAAACATGTACTAAGTAGTTTCCAGAGAAGGTATCTTTGTCGTAGATACCTTCTCGTGTTTTAATTTTCTCTACCTGGCCCAAATATTTTCCCGAACAAATTAATATCTTCAATATCAGGGGGGTATTGAAATATTAAAAGCTCCTCCAGTGGATGACCCGAGGTAGCATTTAATGTATTAAGATCCATCGTAGGATTATCTTGCATAAATTTAATTAAATGTTGAAATGTTGTGTAAGACAACACATCAGAAATAAACGTGATTGCTGAATTTTCAACGCGAATATCAACTTCGAACTTCCCATTTTTGGGTCTGGGGTCATGTGATAAATTGGTTATTTGGGATTCGATGTATTCGTTTTTGGTTATATGTATTTTATTCTTTTCTCCATTTAAAAAATTAACTATTCTGGAATAATCTTTTTTCATTCTTTTTAATACGCCGGAATCTATATTATCACTTACGATTTGTAATTTTATATCAGTGTTGTATTTTTCAATTAGCTTGGTGCAGAGCGATAGAGCCATAATTAAGATGTTTTGCAGTAACTGAGAGTGCATAGACTCTTTTTTTTGCTCAGGGTTGAGCCCAACAAAAGATGTATACGATGACGTATATATTACAGAGTAAAAAAACTTAAGGTTAAATTGTATAAATAAATTTCTGATTAACTCAATTACTTTGGCTTGCTGAGTTTTATCTAGCTCTGACATGTGTAGTTTTTTTAATGGATTGAGGTTGAGTTTACTTAATCCACTCTCCATTTTTTCTTCTAGACTTGGAAGAACCCAGTCATTGATAAGGAAGCCTGCCATTACTCCTATTTTGTGGTTGGGGCTTGAGTTTGAATAACCTTTGTCACCAGATTCATCTATAAAAAAATATACTGTTGCTTTGTTCACGAAATCTCCTTATATCAATTGCGTATCGTATTAATTAAACTCCGTTGTTTTTTAAAATCACTTAACTTTTAGGAATTACTCCACTTTTGCGAAGTTTATCTCTACAAGCATCTTTAACCCACGAACTGAAGTTACCCACTCCTGCGGCTTTATTTATCTGCTCAAGAAGATCATCTTCAAAGCGGATGTTCTTCATAGTGCTGCCTGAACGATCAAATTTGTGTTTAGAACTTTTATCTTGCATTGGTAGGTACCGGAGTTGTAAGCTAGATTTGAATGGTACCTACCGTTCGTTGCAAAAGCAACTTAAAACAGCGAAGCCCGGCAGTGGTGGAACACTAACCGGGCCTCTGACCACAAACCGTTAACTGGAGTAACGACTATGGCTGGAACACAGCATACCCAAACTCACCCCAAATTTACATGGCTCTTTCTGGCAACTCCTAAGGGCTATCCCGACTGTTCGCCAGTGGTTCTGCGTTTTGACGCTGACAGCGAAGCTACTGCCCGCGCAGCCTTTCCAGGATGGGATATGGTCTTTGCCGCCAAAATCCGTGCAGAGGCACCTTGCCGTGTTGCTTTCTTCGATTATTCCACCCGTCGCGGCTGGGACTTTGACAGCGCTTCAGACATGGAGGTAGTCGGTCATGCTTAACACGTACCGTAGCGAAAGCGATCTTCTGCTGATGGCACAGGAAGTGGCGGCGCTTCTGTCCTGCGCTGCTTATCTGTCGACTATCCGTGGAGAACAAGAGCGTATCCATCTTATGAGCTTAACAGGGCTGGCCCATCGTCTCTCTGACGATCTCGCTAATTCTCTGGACAGAGCCAGTTTTGAACTTCCCGAACAGGGAGAGTTGAGCGGGGGTAAAAAACATGTCTAACAGAAAGCCAAAATTAAAAGTCAGCCTCTGCCTACCGCAAAAATTTACTGGCCGGGTAATGCTCTACATGCAAAACGGTGTAGTAAAAAGTGAAGTGCGTTTATTGCCCGAAGAGATTATCGGTACTCCGACTCTGTTCACGCAGATGCTGGAGCGTGCGGGTTACCAGGTTACACCAGTAGAAAAGGGTTAAGCCATGAAAACGAAAAATACCGGAGTTAATGCCGGGGGCCTCGCTCATTCTGAGATCCTGTCTGGGGACATTTACAGTGATAACCGCGGCGAACGCGTGACGGTAAAGCTGGTGGTCGGAGACCGTATTACGTATGTACGGGACGGTTATTCAGGGGAATGCGTTTCCTCCCTGATGCGTTTCGAAAAAGAGTTTTCACCAGTAAAAAAACAGACTTTCGGTGACTGGTGCAAAGCCAACAATACTGCAGAGAAAATACAGAATATCCGCGCGATGATTGCGGCTAAGAGAGCCGGGAAATGAAAAACGCACCGAACGTAAAGGCGCTGCCGAAGGACAAATTTACTGAGGCGATCATCTTCGCCGGCGCCGATGCCTGGAGCCATGCCAAAAGCTGGGAAGAGGGGATGGGTAAACAGGTGGCCGGAGACACCATACCGCCGGTATATCTCGGCCCCCGTCAGCTGGTGGAGCTGGACAACCTGCGCATTGTTGATGACGGTCGCAAGGTGGCTCGGGTCTACCTGGCTGGCAGCATTGAACCGCTGATGATTAATGCCATAGGTGCCAAACTGGCGAGTGCCGGTGTAGAGGATGCCAGGTTGTATAAGGGGATCCCTGACCGTGAGCCGGAGGACTGGCACGACTATCTGAAACGGCTGCGTGAGAAGCCGGAGGATGAGGAAAGAATAGTGCTGCAGCTGCCAGTAGTGAAGAGAGAACCAGCACACGCTGAAGTAAGCCCGGCGCTTAATCAGATGGGGGCCAGCCAGCGTGGTGAGGTGCTGCTGGCACATTACGATGGCGATCTGGCTATTCACGCAGATTCGGACATGGTTCATCACTACAACGGGGTGATCTGGAACCCTATTCCGGATAAAGAGCTGCAACGGGAAATGGCGCAGATCTACATTGATGCTGAGGTGGCCTACTCCCAGAACGCCATTAAATCGGCGGTGGAAACCATGAAGCTAAGCCTGCCAGTGATGGGCGTAACGGCCCGCAACCTTATCGGCTTCAGCAACGGCGTGTTTGATACCCGGACGGGGCAATTCAGGGAGCACAGCAAAACCGACTGGCTGCTGATTGCCAGTGAGCTGCCATTTAGTCCACCAGCTGAGGGGGAAGCGCTGGCCAGCCATGCGCCGAACTTCTGGAAGTGGTTGCGCCGTTCCGTGGCCAACAACGACCGCAAAACAGATCGTGTGCTGGCGGCGCTGTTTATGGTGCTGGCTAACCGTTACGACTGGCAGCTGTTCCTTGAGGTTACAGGCCCTGGCGGCAGCGGTAAAAGCGTAATGGCGGAGATCTGCACCATGCTGGCAGGTAAGGCCAATACCGTATCAGCCAGCATGAGAGCACTGGAGGATGCGAGGGACAGGGCGCTGGTGGTCGGCTACTCACTGATCATCATGCCAGATATGACCCGTTACGCTGGTGACGGTGCCGGGATTAAGGCCATTACCGGCGGCGACAAGGTGTCAATCGACCCGAAGCACAAAGCGCCTTACTCAACCCGCATCCCTGCGGTTGTGCTGGCCGTTAACAACAATGCTATGACATTCAGCGACCGCAGCGGGGGGATATCGCGCCGCCGGGTGATATTCAACTTCACGGAGGTAGTACCGGAAAACGAGCGGGATACGATGCTGGCTGAAAAGATTGAGGGGGAGCTGGCCGTAATTATTCGTCACCTGCTGACTCGCTTTGTCAGCCAGGATGAAGCCAGACGGCTATTGCATGAACAGCAGAAGTCAGAGGAGGCACTGGCTATCAAGCGGGAAGGTGACTCGCTGGTGGACTTCTGCGGCTACCTGATGGCATCGGTAGCGTGTGATGGAATGTTTATCGGCAATGCGGAGATTGTGCCGTTCAGCCCGCGCAAGTACCTGTACCATGCCTACCTTGCATACATGCGGGCCAATGGTCTGAGTAAGCCGGTATCGCTTATGAGGTTCGGCACCGATATGCCTGGTGCAATGTCTGAATACGGCAAGGAGTACCACAAGCGCAAGACCAAACACGGCATACGTTCCAACGTCACCCTACACGATGATTCAGGGGAGTGGATGCCATCATGTGCAGCTACCTCAGAGAATGGAGGGGTAGAGTAAAGTTATAGATAAAGTGTTCACCAGTATTCACCCTGTTAAAAAATCTATCTATTACATGGTGTTGAGGGGTGAACACTTATTTATGAAGTATTCACCAAAGTATTCACCTGTTCACCTTTTGATGTTTTTTGCCCTAAAGGGTGAAGGGTAGGGTGAACACTAGTGAATACCTGAAAGAGAAGTGTACACCACTTAACTGAATGAATTTCATTACAAAATTTTCAAAGGTGAACGGGTGAACACTTAAACGCATATTTTTTAATTTTATGAAGAGGATTCAGGATGAAGCGCATTAACGAACGTGCCTGGGAGGTGTTTGGTATCTATGGAAGAGTTTGTGAAAGCTGCTCCGGGGCGATTGCCTTAAGTTTGCTGCAGGCGCTGGCGATGCTTAGTTGTCTTGAAAAAAGAGATGCTGGTGGGTTAATCCTGTATTGCATTCTGACTCTCATAGCCGCCGTGGCGACTATCGGTTTTTTAGCCTCGCTGATAAGTATAGGAAGAACCATCCATCTACAAAGCAAAGGCCACAAAGTGGCTGAGTATCTGATTTCCTGTATTTTTTATCCGGTAGTTATTGGCATCCTGCTTACAGCGGTTGCGACTCTCAAATCTGTACAATGAAAGCTACAGAGTAGCCATGACGCTGAAAATTTGGGGTAATGTTATCCATTAGTTTTTTTAAGTCGAAAAGAGGATGTGATGAAACGACTCATTGAAATCAGAAACCGTCTTGAAGCTATCGAGCAGGCGCTTAATGAGCAGTACCCCCGGTTCAGGAAGGATCCTGAACTGACGCAGCAGATAACGGACCTGAAGGACCACGTGCAGGCGGAACGTAAAAAAATACAGAAGGAGCGCGCACAGGGGCTGCTCTCAGAGTTCGAGTGCGCCTTCATTGAACCGGCGATCAACGATGTGTACCTGTCGGCACTGGACAAAATAAGACGCGGGTCGAATCCGAGTGCAGGCGTAAATGTCTACATTTGCGAAACCTCCTTCACCATGAACCACTGGCTACATGTAATAGAGGCGCACCAAAAGAAAAACACGGATTAACAGAAATAAAAAAACGGGCCTTTAAAAGGCCCGTTGGGTAATACCAGTCAACAATACTAAGCTTCTTTGGAGGAAAGCGAGATAAGAATAGCAGATATAAATCCAAAGTAACTCACCTGTGATAACTCTACACATTATTGCACGCTATTGCATATAGTTGCACTCAATCTGATGGGCTAAATCAATGGTAAAATTGAACCTGTAGCAACGTTAACTATCACTTTTTTACTGAGGTAATATATGGCAAGTCTGTATTCACCAGCCGAGCTTGTGCGGGTTGTTAATTCTGAGGATATTCAAAAAAAATTGAATGCCCTCTTTACTGATTTATTTTTTACTCGCGCTGTAACTTTTGAAACACGCGATATCATTCTGGATACTATCGACGATCCAAACATTCCGATTGCAGCCTTCTGCTCACCGATGGTGGGTAGTAGTGTCGCGCGGGATGAAGGCTATGAGTCAAAGTCTATCCGTCCCGGTTACATGAAGCCCAAGAGCAGCATTGACCCTAACAAGCTGGCCGTCCGCCCTGCTGGCGTACCGCCCGACCAGTTCAATTCACATGAGTCGCGCAACGTTAAAGTTAAGCAGGCCATTCTTAAGCAGTCTGTTGCTATCCGCGCCCGTATTGAATGGCTTGCAGTTCAGGCTATCACGACAGGTAAAAACATTATTGAGGGAGATGGAATTGAGCGTTACGAGCTGGACTGGAACATCAAATCAAGCAATATGATCATTCAGGCTGGTGGTGCGGCCTGGTCGGGCAGGGACAAACAAACCTTTGACCCTAACGATGATATTGAGACCTACGCTGAAAATAGCGAGGGTGTCACCAATATTATTATTATGGGTGGGAACGTCTGGAAGAAATACCGCTCCTTTAAAGCTGTAAAGGATTTGCTTGATACCCGTCGCGGATCTAATGCAAAACTGGAAACAGCACTTAAAGACCTTGGGGACTCAGTAAGCTTTAAGGGATATATGGGTGATGTCGCCATTGTGGTTTACAGCGGACGCTATACCGATATTGATGGCGTCGAGAAGTATTTCCTCGATCCGGATCTAATGGTGCTGGGCAATACGTCCCTGACGGGTATTGTTGCTTATGGCGGTATTCAGGACCCCGAACTTATTCGCTCTGGTATTACTAAAGCGGAGATGGCGCCTAAAAATTACATCATTCCTGGCGACCCGGCTATTGAATATGTGCAGACACATTCCGCGCCGCAGCCGATCCCCGCTCGCATCAACCGCTTTGTCACCGTTCGCGTGGCTTAAGGAGAAAGAATGTCTGCACATTACGTTGAGCTGATGGCCGGTACTGAAGCCCTGGTATCGACTCTGGGAATATTCAGTGCTGGCAATGGGGTAATACCCGCATTAACGCCGCTGATGCTGGATGCCACTACCGGGGCCTTGGTTGTATGGGACGGTGCCCATGCCGGGCAGGCCGTCTATGTATCAGCCTTTGAAGTCGATACTGCGCGACAGACTCAGGCACAGGTATACAAAGCAGGGGTGCTGAATGTGGATGCACTGCAGTGGCCTGAGTCGGTAACGACTCTGCCGGCTAAAGTGGCCGCGTTCATTGGCTCTGGTATTTCTGTTCAGCCTCTGGCGCTGGTTTAAGGAGATGTACATGCATAGCAATGATAACGGTCTGAACGCACTCGCGGATATGCTCTGGCCAGATAGTGAAGTTAAAGCCCTGCTGGATATAGCGGATGCCATGAAACTTAGTGAGCGACTCGTTGATATGAATCAGGTGGTTGAGCTCACTACCCTGAGCCGTCGGACGCTTCTCAATCTCGAGGCACGCAGCGAGTTTCCGCAGCGCGTGCAGGTGACAGAGGGGCGCAAGGCCTGGTATCTCAGTGAGGTTGTGGAGTGGATCAACAATATCCCCCGTAGCTCTGAAGCGTGTCAGGTGGCCGTGCCAAAAAAGCCTGATGCGGCGCTCTGTCTCAAGATTGAGCGTGTTCGCCGCCAGGCACGTGAAGGAAAAAGTAAGTACATAGGTTAATAACATGGAATGGCGGACTGGGTCCGCTGTTTTCTTGGTTAGGCTGGCATGCAATGGGTTGGAGTTAAAGAAAATAATGGCAAATGCAGGAAAAGCGCCGGGAGGAATAAATACCTTACGTCCTGAGCATGCATTGTTATGGTCAAAGGGGGAGAGTCATTTAAAAATGATTAGTCCATGGAGGGATTTCAATGATCTCGAAAAAATGGCTATGGGCTGGATTGTTACTCTGGGATGGGAGCGGACGGGAACTGAGGAAGAGAAGCGGATAGTCAATAGTATGAAGATATATGGTTATTCGACAGAGGAGATTGTGGCTACCAGAAACAACATGACAAGTAAAATTGAGAGCTGGAGGCCACTGGGAACCCCTTGCCCATGGCGTTACCCGAACCTGTGACCATCGAATTGCAGCGGGTCCTTTCTGGTGATCCGGCGCGTTACGGGGCGACGACCTCACAGGATTCCGCTACATATGAAATTTTCTGGGGATACCACACCACCACCACTCCTTGATTAAAAAATAATCAGATGGAAAAGGTAATGTAATGAAGGGTAAGAGTTTTTTTGTAAGTCAGCAGGACATTGCTGAGCATTTCGGCGTAAACAGAACCACGATCCGCACCTGGACTAAACAGGGCATGCCCTATCTGGAGGCCGATCGTGGGAAGCCCGGTGGTTATCACATTGGCCACGTCTTGTGGTGGAGTATGGGTAAAAGACGCTTTGAAGAAATCGAGTTTCAGGGTGATACGAGCGCACTGGAAAAAATTATGTTTGCCAGGCTGATTTCTTCAGAACTCGATGGACCTTACGGCGAAGAGTTTGAGCGCAAATTTGATGAGAGTTTGTTGATTTATGGCTATACGCTGGAAGATGTGAGCATGGCGAGAAATAAGATGGCTGGTTTTCGGGCCGGGTGGTCGCACAGGGTCGCTGCCCGCCCAAACGGTAATTCGGTGACCTGAGCAGGCAGAAAAATCAGCAGATTATAAAACCGGAGAAAAAGAGAATGCAGAATAAAGAAGTGATGACAACCATCAAGTTAAGCGGCTCCTTAGCCAAAGAGTTTGGCCGTGTACATCAGCGCCTCATCAGTACGACAAAAGAGGCTGTGCATGCTCTGTGCGCAACTGTTCCGGGGTTCCAGAAATCACTGAATAGCAGTAAATCTCGCGGACTGACCTTCGCCATATTCCGTGGTAAGAAAAATATCGGAGAGGACGATCTTGGCTACCCGGTCACAGGTGAAGATATCCATATCGTACCGGTGATTATCGGCAGTAAAAAAGCAGGGCTGCTGCAGACCGTCATGGGGGCTGCGCTGGTGGTTGTCGGTGCGCTCACCTATCAATATGGCGGGGCTATGCTTGTGACTGCCGGGGCCGGAATGATGGTAGGCGGGATTATGCAGATGCTCTCACCACAACCCGCGGGGATTGCCAGCAAACAGGATGCAGAAAATAAAGCCTCATACGCTTTTGGTGGTGCGACCAATACGACCGCTCAGGGGAACCCGGTTCCGCTGGCTTATGGTAAACGCCGCATCGGTGGCGCGATTATCTCTGCCGGGATCTATGTTGAGGATCAGGCATGATTGGGCAGCCAACCATATGGCCAGAAGGAGAGACGTTCACGCAGGTAGTGATAATTCCCACAGGATGTGGAGCCGCTGCCCTGAATGGTATGGAGCCAGCGGGGTATGAGGATTTTCCCGTAATGGTCACTTTCAGGATCCCACCGTTCGATGTGGTATTGGAGACGTGGAGAAATACCGACCCCGCAAAATCATTCGGCCTCTTTCGTCAGTTCATTGCTGGCTGGGATCAAGAGGATGAGTTGAGCGATAAAGTCCTAATGGGCTATTTGTACGCCTACCCAGGCACTGATGAGGCACTTTTTAACTGCTGGGCGAATTATATGAAAAGTAGGCTGGCAGCCAGTCAACAGCAGTACAGTATCCCACTTAGCCAGGCTATCAACTGAGGGCTCTATGGACCAGGAAACGATAGAAGAAGTGATTATCAGTGCGGCGAGGCTCAGCGGTCACGAACTTAACGGCCATGAGCGGCTGATTGTTCGTACCCGCGTTTCATCCGCACTGGCAGCCAAAGAACGGCATCGCCAGCGAATGGCTGCAGCGCCGTACCAGTGGAAGAAGCCCGCTCCGCGCCGGTGAATCACTGCCGGGCGGCGTACTTAACGCATAACGGGCAGGTTAACGCATAGGCTCCACGCATAGCTAAGGTGTGGTTACATCCGGGATTATGCCGTATGTAGGGGGAGGTATTCAGCCAACCCTCACACATTCCCCTGATAATGAATTATCAGCGCCGCCGGTATCTCTGGTTATCCGGCACGTTCCCGGCAGACCGTAGCGCGTCACGTTACACCAGACGCCGGGAGCATCTCCCCAGCCCTGCTGAGTATTCTGCCGCTGCTCGTATACCGTGACCCGTTCCAGCAGGCCACCAGCAACCATATTTTCCAGCGTGCGCCGGGTAGATTCGAGCTGGTGGCGCTTATGGAAGGACTCCATGCCGTGAAGCAGGTATGCAATGCCTGACACGTCCAGTGGTGGTGCGCCGATTTCGCCCGTCACCCAATCGAGGTTATCCGGCTCAAAGTAGCTGAGTATCTCTTTTTTGCGGCTGGTCATTCTCATGGCTGGCTGATTCCTTATTGTGGGAAAGATGTATCATACAATAAGAAAGGCCGCATCAGTGGAACGGTTCAGAGAATCCCTTAGCTAATGGTTGTAGTGGATACAGCTTCTCTGGACGGCAGTGATAACGAACTCTTTGAATTGCTAGTTGTATTGCAAACGAGTTTTACAAGCAATTTTCAGCATCATTTTATTTTTAAAAATCATTCGCATACTTTCATAATTGACTCATGTAACCGAAGCATGAGGTCAATCCGCAGATGACCCTGCGCCGCCTGCCAGATGAAGATCCGCAGAAACTTGCCGACCCCGCATACCGCCGCCGCCGAATCATCCTTCAGAACATGAAAGATGAAGAGCTGGCGATCGCGCAGGTTGAAGAAATGCAGGCGGTCTCAGCTGTTCTCAACGGGAAGTACACGATGACCGGCGAAGCCTTCGAGCCTGTTGAAGTGGATATGGGCCGCAGCGCTGGCAACAACATCATTCAGGCGGGGGCTGCCGGTTGGTCGAGCCGTGACAAAGAAACGTACGATCCAACCGATGACATTGAAGCCTATTCGATCAATGCCAGCGGCGTGGTCAACATTATCGTTTTCGATGCTAAGGGCTGGGCGTTATTCCGTTCGTTTAAGGCGGTAAAAGAGAAGCTGGATACGCGTCGCGGCTCTAACTCCGAGCTGGAAACGGCATTGAAAGATCTGGGTGAGGCCGTTTCTTACAAAGGCATGTATGGCGACGTGGCCATCGTAGTTTATTCGGGCCAGTACGTTGAGGCTGGTGCGAAAAAGAATTACATGCCTGATCTGACCATGGTGCTGGGCAATACCCAGGCCCGCGGTCTTCGCACCTACGGCTGTATTCAGGATGTGGATGCACAGCGCGAAGGTATTAATGCGTCGACCCGTTACCCCAAAAACTGGGTACAAACGGGTGATCCTGCCCGAGAGTTCACCATGATCCAGTCGGCCCCGCTAATGCTTCTCGCTGACCCGGACCAGTTTGTCACGGTCAAACTGGCATAATCCCGACTTCGGCCCAGCAGGGCCGTTTTTTCTTTCTGAGAGGAAGTTATTAATGACCAAAGAAGAACTGATTGCGCGGCTGAAAGCGCTGGCGGAACAGCTGGGTCGTGATGTCAATCTGACAGGCTCCAAAGAAGATCTGGCGATGCGAGTTGCTGAGCTGGAGGAGGAGATTGGGGATGGGGTAGACGATGACCCGGATCCGGGTGAAGAAAAGCTGGCTAGTGGTAAGACTAACGAACAAGCTGCCGGCTCAGTGTCAAAATCTGGCGATAAAGAAGAGCTTGTCAGGGTTAAGACCCTTTACACCCTGCATGTTGATGCCTGGCACGAATTCCATTATGAGCCGACGTCACTGGTTCAAACTGGTCTAATTGTCCGGGTATCACCTGCCGATGCCGATGAATTAGTCGCGCGCAAGCTGGCTATTCTCCTTTAAATGGGGGCGCTGTGGCTGAATTCGACAATATTTTTGATGCAGCTATTGCCCGTGCTGATAGCACTATCCGCAATGTAATGGGGGCTGAAGCTCATATCACCTCGGGTTTGCTGGCTGGTGGTGTGGTCAGTGGAGTATTCGACGATCCGGAAAACATCGGTTATGCCGGTGACGGTGTGCGGGTAGAGGGCGCAAGCCCCTCACTATTCGTCGAAACAGCCCGCATCAGAAGCCTGCGGCGCATGGACACGATAACGATTTTCAACGAGCCATTCTGGGTGGAACGAATCACGCCAGATGACTGCGGCTCCTGTTATGTGTGGCTTGGTCGCGGCTTGCCCCCGGCCAGTACCCGCCGACGATAGGAGGTTTCATGGGGTTAAAGGGGCTTGAGCAAGTTATCACCAACCTGAACAGTCTTGACCGGAATATGGTTCCCAATGCCAGCGTCTGGGCCATCAACAGGGTTGCAGCGTCGGCAATATCGCGCGCTGTCCGGGTGGTAGCCCGCGAGGCAGTTGCAGGAGATAACCGGGTCAAGGGATTACCTGTCCGGATCATCAGACAGCGCGTCAGGCTCAGCAAAGCGTCGACCTCCGGGAAAAAATGCAGGATCCGGGTTAATCGCGGAAATCTGCCCGCCAAGAAACTTGGGGCGGTACAGGTCAGGCTAACAAGAAAGAAAGGGAGGCTCTTGAAGAAGGGCAGCGTCCTGAAGGTCGGAAAATATCTTTTCAGAGACGCCTTCCTGCAGCAATTAGCCAACGGCCGCTGGCAAATAATGCGGCGAGTCAATGGCAAAAGTCGTTACCCCATCGATGTTGTGAAGGTCCCCCTGGTCGAACCGTTAACAGCGGCTTTTGAGCAGGAGAAGCAGCGCATGCTGAAAGAAGACATGCCGAAACAACTCACTGCCGCGCTGCGGCAGCAACTGAGGCTGTATTTAAAGCGATGAAACATACCGAAATACGCTCTGCTGTTATCGATGCGCTGGAAGGCACTGTAGGGAATAGCGTTATTTATTTCGATGGGCGTCCTGCTGTTATTGAGGAAGAGGATTTTCCGGCCATCGCAGTTTACTTATCTGATGCGGAATACACCGGAGAGGAGTTGGACAGCGATACCTGGCAGGCAACGCTTCATATAGAAATATTTTTGCCTGCTCAGGTTCCTGACTCTGAGCTGGATAAGTGGGTGGAAACACGCATCTACCCCGCAATATCGGATATTCCGGCACTAAGCAACCTTATTACTGTGATGGTCCCGCAGGGCTATGAATATCAGAGGGATGATAGCCTGGCGCTGTGGAGCTCAGCCGATCTGAAGTATTCAATTAATTACGAAATGTGAGGACAAAATGCCTACACCGAATCCTATGGCTCCCGTAAAGGGCGCTGGCACAACGCTCTGGCTGTATACCGGCACGGGCAACCCGTATGCAAATCCTTTGTCCGATGCCGACTGGCAGCGCCTGGCAAAGATTAAGGAGCTGACGCCGGGCGAAATGACGGCCGAGTCGTATGACGACACCTACCTGGACGACGATGACGCTGACTGGACGGCGACGGCCCAGGGGGCAAAATCAGCAGGCGATACGTCGCTGACGCTGGCATGGAAGCCCGGTGAGGACGGGCAAAAATCGCTGGTAGCCTGGTTTGTTGATGGCACCGTGAAGGCTTACAAAATCAAATACCCCAACGGCACCGTGGACGTTTTTAAAGGATGGTGCAGCAGTCTGGGTAAAGCCGTTCCTGCGAAGGAAGTGATCACCCGCACCGCCAAAATTACCAACACCGGTAAGCCTGAGCTGGCGGAAGAGAGTGGCTCCCCGGCTATCGCCGTCACCGGTATCAAACTGGATAAAGCTACCGCCAGCGTGGCCGTCGGCGCCACTACGACTCTCAATATCAGCTTCACGCCAGCAAGCGCCTCGGACCAATCGTTCCGGGCAGCGGCCTCTGATAGCTCGAAAGCGACGGTTGTGGTGAGTGGGAAATCGGTCATTGTCACCGGCGTGGCTGCAGGTACGGTTGATGTCGTTGTCATGAGCAATGACGGCAGCTTTATCGCAACCTGCAAAGTTACCGTAACGGCGGCGTAAGGATAATCAGATGGATTTTCTCAAAAAAGAAGAGTTTGAGCACAACGGCGTCAGGACGCAGATCAGTGAGCTGTCTGCGTTGCAGCGCATCAGCTATCTCGAATACCTGGCTCGTGAAGAGAAGGACCTTAGCGTCGACGTGGATGAGCTGAGTGAGCAGGAGGTCAATGCCCGACTCATCAATATGGATATTAGCACCGGCGCGCTGCTCATTGCGCTGTCGCTCTGGCATAACGATCCGTCAGGGCCATCAGAAGAAGAGCTGCAGCAACAGGTACTCCGCTCATGGCCACCGGAAGCCATTGGCAAGGCGCAAATTCAAATCCAGCTGCTGTCCGGCATGTTGCCACCGGTCTCAGATGAAGAGCAGGAGACGGAGAGTATTGATAACACTTTGCCGGTTGATGAACCCGTGACCGCGGAAAAGCCTTAGCCAGTGAGCGTGAGTTTGTCCTGAAACTGGCGCGCGAGTTTGGTCGACCCGACTGGCGTGCCATGCTGGCTGGCATGACGTCCTCCGAGCTGGGCGATTGGCATCATTTTTATCGGGAGCGTTTTTTCCAGGACGCGCAGCTCGACGCACATTTCTCCGGGCTGCTTTACACCATTTCCACTTTTCTATACCGGGATCCGGACATAACCCCTGCACATTTCAGTCTGCTGTCGCCAACTGCTGAGGCAGTCGGGCAGGTGCAGGACGATGACGCCATGATGCTGGCCGCAGAGGGCATTACAGGAGGCACACGATATGGCCCAGCAGATTAGCGATCTGGTTATTAACCTTGATATCGACAACGCATCGTTCAGTGAGCAGGTTGCCAGGATCAGGAACCAGTTCACCGGTCTGGCGAGTGAGACAGAAAAGGTGCAGGCGCGCATGCGGAACGCGCAGGCCGCCCAGGTAAACGCACTTAAGGCCGTGGGTGATGCCGGCGCAAGTGCTGTCTCTGACATGCAAAAACGTCAGACTACCGCCTCAGCGCAGCTGAACACCGAACTGCAGCAGGTTGCGAAGTCAGTGGAGGAGACGCATCAGCGCGTTGCCGGATTACGACAGCAATACCAGGAGAGCGGGGCTCAGGCGGAGGCACTGGCGCGCAGGCAGGATGCGCTGGCGGAGTCTTTTTTTCGCCAGATTGATGGTGTTCGCTCGCTATCCGGTGAAACCCGATCGCTTGCCATAGTTCAGGAGCGGCTCCGCCAGGCGCGCGCGCAGGGAAATATTACACAGGGCGATTATCTCTCTCTGCTTTCCCGCACCACGGCACGGCAAAAAGAACTGCAGCAGGTTGAAGAGAAGGCGAGCCAGGCGCGTGAAAAATTCCTGCGCCAGCTGAAGGCTCAGGTTGTTGAGCAAAAGCTGTCTGACGCAGAGCTTATGAGGATGAAAGCGGCGCAGGTAGGCGCTGGGGATGCCGCTGAGGTCTATATCCGCAAACTGGAAGCGGCGAAAGTGGCCACGCATGGCCTTGGACTTCAAAGCGCTGGCGCCCGGCGAGAGATCGGCATCCTGGCCGGAGAGCTGTTGCGCGGAAACTTCGGCGCGTTACGCGGATCAGGCATCACGTTGGCTAATCGTGCGGGATGGATTGACCAACTGATGACTCTGCGCGGAATGGGCATTGCCGGAGTGGTCGGGGGTATCGCTGCATCCGTCATTTTGCTGGGAAAGGCCTGGTATGACGGCGGCAAGGAGGCCGAGGAGTTCAACAAGCAGCTCATTCTTACCGGGAATTATGCAGGTAAAAATGCGGCACAACTTCAGCAATTATCTCGGGCGATATCCGGGAATGGCGTAACGCAGCATGCTGCGGCTGATGCACTGGCTCAGGTTGTCGGATCCGGTTCATTCTCCGGTGGCGCTGTCGATATGGTGGCTAAAACCGCCGCCCGCATGAAGGAGACAGTCGGCCAGGCGGTGGATGAGACTGTCCGACAGTTTAAGCGACTGCAGGAAGACCCTGTCAGTGCCGCGCAGGAGCTGGATCAGGCTATCCACTTCCTTACGGCAGCGCAGCTGGAACAAATACGCGTTCTCGGTGAACAGGGCCGCAGCGCGGATGCAGCAAAAATCGCGATGTCAGCCTATGCGGATGCGATGAATGAGCGTCTGACAGACGTGCATAACAACCTGGGCTGGCTGGAAACGGCATGGCGGGCTTTGGGTAATGCTGCCGCATGGTCCTGGGATCGGATGCTGGATATCGGTCGCGAAGATACCATTGAGGAAAAAATTGCTGCTCTGCGGAAAAAAATCGACAACGCCGGTCAGCAGATTGGTCGGGTGTACATCCCTGTCAGCCAGGAGGACCGTGACCAGCTGGCGGCTCTGGAAGAAGAAAAATTTCAGAATGATTTAAAGAATGCCCGGGATAAGGCCGACCAGAACGAACAGGAAAGGCTGAAGCGGCGCAATCGGCAGAACGCTGAACTTAATCGACAGAATGAGACGGAAGCCTCCAGGCACAAGCGTGAACTGGCGCGCATTAATGCAATGGAGTATGCCGATGCGGATGTCCGTGAGGCTGCGGTAGGGCGGGAGAACGAACGTTACAAAAAGGCCCTTGAAAACAAGAATAAGAAGCCTGCTGTCCGCACCTCTGCAGGTGACAAGGCTTCTGAGGGGGCGCAGTCTGAGCTTCTTTCCCTGCAGGCACAGCTTAAAACCCTGCAGCAGCATACCAACGTTAATGATGTCATCAGCAAGCAGCGACGTGAACTGTGGCAGACGGAAAATCAGTATGCAGTTCTACAGGAGGCAGCAGGGCGCCGGAAGCTTTCTACGCAGGAAAAATCGCTTCTCGCCCACAAGGTAGAGACGCTGGAGTATAAGCGTCAGCTGGCGGATCTCGGAGATAAAATCGCTCGCCAGCAAAAGCTGAATGACCTCACCGACCAGGCCAATAAGTTTTCGCAGCAGCAGAGCGCCGTGCGTGCTGGATTACAGGCTCAGGCTAATGGTGTATCAGGGCGTGATGCCACCCGGGAAGCAACGCTGCAACGTCTGAGAGAAACCTATTCATTTAATCCTCAGGCTCAGCAGAAGGTGCTTGCTGAACAGCAGGCTACCTATGAGGCCGAGGATGCCCTCCGCTCGAACTGGCTCGCTGGCGCAAAGCAAGGGTGGGCCGACTATCAGGAGTCTGCCACCAACGTATTCTCATCCGTTCAACAGGTCTCTCAGGCAGCGTTTGGCGGGCTGGCAAACCAGCTGACAGCGCTGAATACAACCGGAAAAGCCAGGTTTAAAGAGTTCACGTCCTCCATTCTGAAGATGATCGCGCAGGTCATTAATCAGCTGATTGTCGCCTACACCGTTCAGGCCGCTATGGGTTGGCTAAGTGGTGGTTCCAGCTCATCTTCTTCAGGGCAGTCTTTTTCAGTACCTTCGTACCGTCCACCCGGTTACGACGGTGGTGGGTTCACCGGCTATGGAGGAAAATTTGAGCCGGCGGGCGTCGTGCATCGCGGTGAGTTCGTATTCACAAAAGAGGCGACCAGTCGAATCGGGATCGGCAACCTCTACCGGATGATGAGGGGTTACGCTACCGGTGGATATGTCGGCGGAGGTGTGCCTGCGAGCACATCCGCTGCTGGAGTGACGGTAAATATGGGCGGGATTTCTATCACGCAAAGCAACAACACCCATGGCGAACAGGGTTTGCGGGTGGACGAGGGGGCGATTATCAGGCAGTTGAAACCTGCTATGATAGGCGTAGTTAGTGAACAGGCGTCAAGGCCTGGAACGCCTCTTTGGAATGCTATAAAAGGAGCCCGATAATGAATTTCGTAGTCGACAACATGATGTCTCATGATAATGATAATGGAAAATTTACCGTTGCAAATGTTCTAATAACTGACAGTGATAACACTCTTTTGCTAAAGGCTTTTGTTAAGATCCCTTTAGTTTGGGATGAAACACTTCAGAGAACACATGAACGTTTGATTGAGGAAGCAAAGAAAACCATTATCAAAGCTCATCAAGTTATTTGATTTTCCCCTATAAGTGAACCCGCTATGCGGGTTTTTATTATATGGGTTATTAAAATGGTGGTATATGGCAATAGAAAGTTTCTCTTGGCGTATTCAGGCCGCTAGCCAGTCTCCTACCAAAAGCACAGATAATATCCGTAAAGTGCAGTTTGGTGATGGCTATTCTCAAGTTTCAGGAAGTGGAATAAATGAAGAGACTCTGAGCTACGAATTTTCATTTTCTGGCGATCCGAAAATAGCGTTAGATATTTATGCTTTTCTGCGAAGGCATAAAACAAAGTCATTTTCGTTTAAGCCTCCATTTGGTGACCTGGCATTATGGCGAGTGGCTGGTAACTCCCTGCAAAAAGTGCCGCTCAGCAAAAAAGTAATTACCATATCCGCAACCTTTGAACAGGCATTTGCGCCATGAGTTTAAATAGCGATTATCAAAAGCTGGAGCCCGGAAATGAAATCCGGCTCTACGAAGTTGATGGCACGGCGTTTGGCGTTGACGATGTTCTGCGATTTCATGCTCATAATATCGCGCATACGCCGGAAGAGATAAGTGCTGCAGGAGGGGATGAGTCTAAGCTACAGGCGAAGGCTATCTGGTGGCAGGGCATGGAGTATTCTGCGTGGCCGTGTCAGATAGAGGGAATTGAGGCGTCCACGAGCGGTAGCAGCGCACAGCCAAAGTTGTCGGTCGCTAACCTCGACAGCTCCATTACCGCGCTGTGTCTGGCCTATGATGACTTGCTGCAGGCTAAGGTGTCTGTCCATGATACGCTGGCGCAGTATCTGGATGCTGAGAACTTCCCGGCTGGAAACCCAACGGCCGATCCGACGCAGGAGAAGCTGAAGGTCTTTTACATCGATGCGAAGAGCAGTGAGTCGAATGAGGCTGTCGAATTTACACTCTCGAGTCCAATGGACCTGCAGGGGTTGATGATCCCTACGCGGCAACTGCATTCTCTCTGCACCTGGTGTATCCGCAACCAATATCGTTCTGGTGAAGGCTGCGATTATGCCGGCAGCCGCTACTTCGACAAAAATAATACCCCCGTCGATGATCCTGCTCAGGATATCTGTAACGGTACATTGCGGGCCTGCAAGCTGCGCTTTGGCGAAAATAACGAGCTGCCTTTCGGTGGGTTCCCGGGCACCTCGTTGATAAGGAGCTGACATGCGCCAGAAAACAGTTGATGCCATCATGGCTCACGCAGCTGCGGAGTATCCACGGGAGTGTTGCGGGGTCGTTTGTCAGAAGAGCCGTGTTGAACGTTATTTTCGCTGCCGTAACTTGGCCTCAGTGCCAGAGGAGCACTTCCACCTGTCGCCTGAGGATTATGCCGCGGCGGAGGACTGGGGGACGGTGATTGCTATTGTCCACAGTCACCCTGATGCGACGACCCAACCCAGCGAGCTGGATAAGGCTCAGTGCGATGCAACCCTGCTACCATGGCACATCGTCAGCTGGCCGGATGGGGACCTTCGGACCATACAGCCCCGGGGGGAACTGCCGCTGCTGGAGCGGCCATTTGTGCTGGGACATACGGACTGTTACGGGCTCATCATGAGCTACTTCAGGCAAACGCACGGCGTTGAGCTTCCCGATCTTCGCCTCGATTATCCGTGGTGGGAAGACCGCTTTACTGAGAATTTATACCGCGACCACTGGTACGAGTGCGGATTTCGGGAGTTCTCTGGTGCGCCGCAACCTGGCGATATGGTCATCATGCAGGTGCAGGCGAGTAAGTGGAATCATGCCGGGATCCTGCTGGAGGGAAACATGCTGCTGCACCATCTCTACGGACACCTTAGCCAGCGCGTGCCGTATGGAGGTTACTGGCAGGAGAGAACGATGAAGATCGTCCGTCACATTTCTATGTGTTAACCTCGGAGAAAATGACAATAAAGGGATAGTAATATGAAAGCATTAATTATAGCACTTTCTGTACTGAGTTTAACTGGCTGTGCTACATCAGCAACGGACCCGGCCAAGGCCAAGTTAGCTCCAAAGGATCGAGTTTATTCTTATCAAGAACCTATTGATAACGGTGCAACTCTGACTGTAATCCGAGACCATGGAATGTTAGGCGGTGGGTGTTATTATGGCTTTTATATTAATAAAAAACGCGCGGCTAGTTTAAGTACCAGCGAAAGAGCTGACTTTAAACTTCCAGCTGGTGAGTGGATGTTGGGATTCAAGGGTGAAGGAAAGCTCTGCATTGCAGACGATTTTATTAATGAGCGAGAGGTGGTATTAAAGCCTGGGCAACATAAAGGCGTTCGTTTATCTGCTGACCCAAGTGGCAATCTAGATATTAGACCTATCTCGCTCTAATTTCATCATCAAGGCCGCAATGCGGCCTTTTTAATTGGGGGTGTGTATGCAAGAGGTAATGACAACCATTTTATTAAGTGGGCAACTTGGAAAGGAATTTGGGCGTAAACATAATAGGCTTATCTCTCGCGTTTCCGATGCAGCCGTATCTCTTGCGGCAACAATTGATGGTTTTAGAAAGTTCATGAGCAAAAGCGAGGAGAAAGGCTTGACTTTTGCTGTGTTCAAAGGGGAAGTTAATTTAAGCAAAGATGAATTAGACTGCAGCACCTCTGGTAAAGTTATAAGAATAGTTCCTGTCATTATTGGGAGTAAAAAGGCAGGGTTATTACAAACCATCGCTGGTGCAGTCCTTATTACAGTCGGTGCCATTATGACTTATATGTCAGGTGGCACTGCATCGCCATTGGCCGCCGGGCTCATGACGACTGGGTTTGGCATGATGGCTGGTGGCGTTATTCAAATGCTTTCACCTCAACCAAGCGGTATCTCTTCTAAGCAAGATAGCGACAATAAAGCATCCTATGCTTTTGGTAGTGTGACTAACACCACTGCCCAGGGTAATCCTGTACCGCTTGGATATGGTCGGCGGCGTATAGGCGGAGCTATTATCTCTGCCGGGATATATGTTGAAGACCAGCAATAATAAATAACTTTTCCATCAGGCCACTTCCGGGTGGCTTTTTTTATGGGCGTAATATGTCAACAGCAACCGTAATTAAAGGCCGCAAGGGCGGTAAACCAAAAACGCGTACTCCAGTTGAGCAACCTGATGATCTGCAGTCGGTCGCAAAGGCTAAAATTCTGTTGGCGCTGGGTGAAGGGGAGTTCGCTGGTGGCCTGACGGCAAAGGATATTTATCTGGATGGCACCCCGCTGGAGAATGCCGACGGCTCCCAGAATTTCAGCGGCGTGGCATGGGAGTTCCGTCCAGGCACTCAGGCGCAGAATTATATCCAGGGTATTCCGGGTTCTGAGAATGAAATTAGTGTGGGCACTGAGATAAAGAGCGCTACGGCTTGGACTCACACCTTCACGAATGCTCAGATGTCTGCGATCCGTCTGCGCCTGAAATGGCCGTCACTGTTCACTCAGGAAGATGACGGGGATCTGGTCGGTAATACGGTGAAATATGCCATCGATCTGCAAACTGATGGTGGCAGCTGGCAGACGGTTGTTGATACGGCCGTAACCGGGAAAACGACGTCGGGCTATGAGCGTAGCCATCGTATTGAACTCCCTCAGGCGGCAAGTACCTGGACTGTACGTCTGCGCAAAATTACTGCTGACGCTAATAGCGCAAAAGTCGGCGATAAAATGACTCTGGAAAGCTACACAGAGGTCATCGACGCAAAATTACGCTACCCGAACACCGCATTGCTGTATATCGAATTTGATTCCAGTCAGTTTAATGGCTCTATTCCGCAGATTGCCTGTGAGCCCAGAATGCGCGTAATCCGGGTGCCGGATACCTATAACCCTGAGACCCGGGAATATTCTGGCGTCTGGACCGGTGCATTCAAGTGGGCGTGGACCGATAACCCAGCCTGGATTTTTTATGACCTGGTGGTGAGCGGTCGATTTGGCTTGGGCAACCGCCTGACCGCTGAAAACATCAGCAAGTGGACGCTCTACGAGGTGGCTCAGTATTGCGACCAACTGGTCCCGGATGGAAAGGGAGGCGATGGTGTAGAGCCTCGTTATACCTGTAACGTTTACGTGCAGGATCGCAATGACGCCTATACCGTCCTGCGTGACTTCGCGGCCATTTTTCGGGGTATGGTCTACTGGGGAGGTGATCAGATTGTTGCCCTGGCTGATATGCCTCGCGATGTGGATTACACGTATACCCGGGCAAATGTGATTGACGGTAAGTTTACCTACTCCAGCAGTTCCGCAAAAACGCGTTACACCACTGCACTGGTGTCATGGTCAGACCCGGCCAACGCCTATTCTGACGCCATGGAGCCTGTTTTCGAGCAGCCACTGGTAGCGCGCTATGGCTTCAATCAGCTGGAAATGACGGCCATCGGATGTACCCGTCAGTCGGAGGCGAACAGGAAAGGCCGCTGGGGTATCCTTACCAATAATAAAGACCGTGTCGTTACGTTTGGCGTTGGCCTCGATGGTAATATCCCGCAGCCGGGTTACATTATCGCCGTCGCAGATGAAATGTTGGCAGGTCGTTCCAACGGCGGTCGCATTAGCGCTGTCAGCGGACGAGTCATTACCTTTGACCGCAGCGTTGACGCCAAACCCGGTGCGCGCCTGCAGATTAACCTGCCGTCAGGAACCTCCCAGAGCAGGACTATTCAGTCCGTTAACGGCGCCCGCCAGGTCACCATCACCATCCCATTCAGCGAAGCCCCTCAGACGGAGTCCGTGTGGGCTATTGAGTGGGATGAGCTGTATCTGCAGCAGTATCGTGTGGTAAGCGTGTCCGATAACAGCGATGGCACATTTACTGTATCTGGAGCTGCCCACGATCCGGATAAGTTCTCCCGTATCGATACCGGCGCCATCATTGACGACCGTCCGGTGAGCGTAGTTCCGCCGGGACATCAGGCTGCGCCGGAGGGCGTGTCCATCACGTCATATTCAGTAGTGAACCAGGGCATCAGCGTTGAAACCATGCAGGCCAGTTGGGCTGCCGTTAAAAATGCCATCTCGTATGAGGCTCAGTGGCGCCGTAACGACGGTAACTGGGTCAACGTTCCGCGCAGTTCTACCACCTCCTTTGAGGTCAGCGGTATTTATGCCGGTCGCTATCTGGTGCGCGTCCGGGCAATCAACGCTGCAGAAGTGTCCAGCGGATGGGCGTACTCTGAAGAGAAGACGCTGACGGGAAAAATCGGCGAACCGCTGGCGCCGGTGGGGCTGGCCACCACCTCGCTCACGGCCGGCATTGAAATCTCCTGGGGTTTCCCGGCTAACTCGGGAGACACTCAGCGGACCGAAGTGCAGTACAGTCCTGATGGGCTGGGGAATGGTGCGCTGCCGCTGACCGATGTTGCCTACCCCGGCAACCGATATCAGCAGATGGGCCTGCAGTTCGCACAGCAGTTCTGGTATCGCGCCCGCCTTGTCGACCGACTCGGGAACAAATCACCCTGGACAGGCTGGGTCTACGGAATGGCCAGCGACAACATGGATGATTATTACAAAAATCTGGACGACGCTATTCGTGACACGGATACCTGGGGTGAGCTGAATAAGGGCATTCAGGATAATGCAGACGTCTCACAGTCTATTTCTGATGCCGTTGATGCGGCGCGTTCAATTGCGGATGAGGCCGCAAGAGGGGTCGCGCATCAAGCTGAGCAGTTAGCTGATCAGGCTGGCAGCATCACGAAAAATACCAATACCATCGTTAAAGAGATCGCTGACCGCAAAGCAGCAGTGACTGCGGAAGCTGAAAAACGCGCGAAGGATGTAGCTCAGACCGCAGCAGATGCTCGTGATAATACGAGCCAAGTAGCCGCCCAGGCCGCCGCTGATTTATTAGCTGCGAGAAACGAGGTTGAGGCTCAGATCAGCTCGTCGAATACCACAATGCAGGATGGCTTTGATAGCCTGGCGCAGCAGATCGCGTCGATCAGCGCCGGGACTGGAGAGCAATTCGATAGCCTGAAAATCTGGTATTACGACAGTGGTCCGGAAGGGTGGGCACAGGATGATGCCAACAATACCCTTTTGTCGGTAACTGACGATGGCTGGATATTACCGGCGGGTTCGACATCAACGATGCGGTCACCCAACCCGCTGGCCATCAATGGGGATTCGTATAAATACCTCCGCCTGCGGATGAAGCGTGTCGGGAGCCCCACCTGGTCAGGTTACGTATACTGGATTGGCGCCGGAGAGCAGGGGTGGCAGGATAGCCGCCGATTGGCTATTCCGGAGCCTGCGTTTGACCCTGATACTGGTATCAGCGTTATCTCGATCGCTGACATTCCCTGGCAGGCATCAGATATTATCCGCCGGTTGAGATTTGATTTCTCAAAAAACCAGAATGCATCTAACTATTTTGCGATCGACTGGCTGGCAGTAGGTCGCCCATCACCAGGTGCATCGCAGGCACAGATTCAGGATCTGCGCTCTGCAATGACGGCCGCAGACTCAGCCGAAGCAGCATCCCGAAATTTGCTGGCAGTACAGCTGAGAGGAAGCAGTACCAGTGCAGATCCGAACCTCCTGACTAGCGGTCTGATATTTAATGAGCGCAAAGTCCGCATTACTGCTGAAAAGGCCATTGCCTCTGATGTAACCGCGCTTCAAACGGATTTTAACGCGAATAAATCTGAGGTGAGTCAGCGGCTCGATACGCTGACGGATGAGCAAACCAGTCAGGCAGGGACGTTAACGCAAATCAGCACATCGCTGGGTAATACTCAGCAGGAGCTGGGTAAGGTTCGAAATGATGTAGCGCAGAAGGCGGATGCCAGCGCGCTGCAGCAATTACAGAACGTTGTTACTCAGAATGGGAAAACGCTTTCATCTCAGGGGCAGGCAATCACATCGCTGCAGGGTGAGCTTAATGCCGCTGTCTCTACGCTGAACGGGAAGATAAATACCAAGGCTGACTCGAGCGCGCTGCAGTCTCTGACACAGCGTGTAACAGCTACAGAGAACAGTATTACCTCTCAGTCAGACCAGTTGACAACCCTCGGCGCGTCGCAAATCTCAGGCAGCGAAATTTATAACGGTACGTTTTCAACGTCGACTGCCGGCTGGGTTAATTCAGGTAATGGATCCGGGTTTAAATGGAGTAGTGAAAAAGCTCTGATTTCAACGACGGCATCAATCCGTACTGCTAACGTGACACCAATCCCTGTCGAGCCCGGTGAAAAAATTACGCTTTCACTCGAAATGCGTGGCACAGACGGCTATACAGGCGGCGGCCAGGACACGATGGGGTTCATTTCGGATCTTGGTAATCCCGTAGGCTGGATAGACGGAATGAATGCGACTGGGTTTATGCAGCGTCTGACAACAGACTGGTCGTCGTTTAATCAGGAATTTACGATCCCGGTAGCGTATACCGCGAAATATATTTATTTCCGCATTGGCGTTGGCTCTGTCGCGCCATCCAGCGCTCGAGTGATGATTCGCAACGTTATTGTCACGAAGCGGACCGGAGTTGCCACGAAGGCGGATGCGTCAGCAATGCAGGCGCTGCAGGCGCAGGTGACCCAGCAGGGCGACAACATATCGTCACAGGGTAGTGCGCTGACCCAGCTGCGCAATGACCTGGAGACGGTGAATGCAGACGTGGGGACAAAAGCCAGTGCCGACAGCGTTCAGCAGCTGTCGCAGGAGGTAACGAAGCAGGGTGATACCCTGACATCCCAGGGACAGGCCCTGACTCAACTGCAGGGCAGCTTTGACGGCCTGAGCGTGGGCGGCGCTAACCTTCTGCTGAACACGGACAGAAGCGCAGCGCCCGTCGCCAAAAAATCGCCGGCCAGCCGTTACGAACAGTGGGGGCTGACGGCGATTAAGGATCTGCGTTCCCTGACCCTCAGCCAGGATACTGACTTTACGTACTCCCTGTGGTTCACAGAGCTGGAGCCGAATTTTGGTACTACAAAACCGTTCACGTCCGTTGCCTTGGGGAAAAGGCCCGGCGGTGATAACTGGTCGTTGCGCCTGTTTGCCTACACCGGCGTGATTACGCAGGAATCAGCGACGGTGTATCGCTGGACCGGAACGATGAGAGTGCCAGCGTATTCGGTGATGGCGCTCACTAACAGCGCCGTAACGATGATTTTCGAAGACACTACGCAACAAACCGGTTGCAACATCGTCCGCATTCAGCTTGAGAGGGGGAACAGGGGGACTGACTGGTCGCCGGCTGCTGATGATGTGCAAAGCCAGCTCACCGCAACATCAGATGCCCTGAGCGGTCTGACGCAGCGGGTGAGTAACGATGAGGGGGATATTGCGGCCCAGGCTGCGCTGATAACGAAACTCCGCGGCGATTTATCAGCGACGAACTCAGACGTGGCCACAAAGGCGTCGTCGTCAGCATTGCAGTCTCTGGAGCAGAAGGTTTCTCAGCAGGGGAGCACTATTACCTCCCAGGGCAGCTCGCTCACTGCGCTGGAAAATAACCTGGCGCAGACGCAAAACGACCTGGACGCTTCGGGGCAGGTCATCGGTAACATACTGCAGAATGCCTCCTTTGAACGTGGGTTTACGGGCTGGGGCAACACAACCTGGCAGATATTCAATGCGCAGAACCCGCACTCGGGGAAAGTTATTCTTCGCGCAGGGCAGGTGACCGGCTCACCATGCGTTGTAGATCAGAGCGTATTTATGCGGGCGGGGCGCACGTATGAATTTGGCGGGTTCCTGCGTCGTGAGGCGGTAATGGAGATCCGCGACCCGGGAAATACCAAAATCAGCCTGCGCAACGACAGCGGCCCGGTGAAGGACATTCCGCTGACGATGGACAATCTGTCCACGGGGAGGGTGTGGACACGGTTTGGCGCGGAGTATACGCCTGTAAATGACGCCACGCTGACGCTGTCATTCAGGGCATCCCTTAATTCGGGATACATCTACCTTGACGATGCCTTTGTCGTTGACGTGACTGACGTTAAAAAAACGGAGGCCCAGGGAGCCGCTATCACCGGTCTCACTAACCGCGTCAGCTCTGCAGAAGGGCGGTTAGAGTCGCAGTCGGCGTCAATGACCAGCCTGAATAATACGCTGACCAGCATTTCAAATGATGCCGGCTCAAGGGCAGCGACCCCGGGCAACATGCTCAGGAACGCCTCGTTTGAAATAAATACGCAGGAGTGGGAGGCGTCGGGCCCTTTCAGTATTATCGAGGCCGTCAATCCCAGGAGCGGCAGCAAAATACTTAAAGCCACATCCGGGACGGCGGCGCTCAAGCAAAGGCTGTCAGTGGCATCAGGAAGAACGTACAGATACGGCATTTATTATCGTCGTAACGGATCCGCTGTAGTGGATAACGAAGCCTATAACAAATTGAGGATAGGGACTGAGTCCGATGCCTTTTTGCAGGAGTTAAGGATCAGGCCGGATATGTCTTCGGTTTCATCCTGGGCATATTTATCGGCGGACTGGTCTCCGGCGCAGGATATGGTCATTACCCTCAGCGTAATGTCTTCGCTTTCTGCCGGCGAACAGTATTTCGATGATGTATTCCTGATTGACGTGACCGCTGAAGCCCTTTCATCAGCAAACGCCGGCGCTATTTCTTCACTGACAAATAGGGTAAGTAATGCCGAGGGGGCGATATCTTCTCAGGGTAAAAGCATTACCAGCCTGACAAACAGCCTGAGTACCAAGGCTAGTCAGACTGATTTAAATGGACTAACAACCAAAGTTAACGCGAAAGCTGACTCAAGCGCGCTCCAGGCTCTGCAGAGTCAGGTCACGCAGCAGGGAGGGACGCTGACATCTCAGGGTGATGCGATCAGACAGCTTAATAATATGTTGATATTGGGCAATCAGATAGTCAACGGTGATTTATCGAGCGGCGCGGACAGCTGGCGAGACTCTGGTACGGGGTCATCATTTACCTACAATAGCGGAGAAAAGGCGCTGCAAACGGGGAGTGATTCAATTCGCGTCGCTAACGTTACCGCGATACCCGTAGAGGCCGGAATGCAGATGATGGTGTCATTTGAAATGCGATCGACTGTTGCAGTTACAGCGACCAGTTCGGACAGCGTAGGATTTGTATCATCGCCTGGTTTTAATCCGCAGGAGTGGGTTGCCCGCCAGGAAGGCTGGATGTCAGGAATTAAAACCGGGTATCAGGCTAAGCAATTTAAGCTGGTAATACCGGACTCGTATAATGGGCAGTTTGTCTATTTGAGATTTGCCTCTGCCTCGGCGACACCATCTACCGCAAGGATCCTCATAAGGAATATTGTTGTCACATCATCAATAGGGATAGCCAGCTCTCTGCAAGGGCTGACTACTCGCGTTACCAACGCGGAAGGGAAAATTACGTCAACAACAACGGAGGTATCAAAACTTACATCACGCGTTAATGATACTGAGTCTTCTATCTCTGGTCTGAATGAAACCGTGGCTCAAAATGGCCTGGCTATGGCCAACGGGTTTAATCAGATGCGCAGCATGATCGGCGATAACAGCGCTTCTATCACGCAGACCAATAAAACGGTCACGGATTTGGAGAAATCCACGACAGAGCAGGTCAATACGCTGAACTCGAAATATGGCGACATGTCGGCGACGGTGCAGCAGACGGCATCAACGGTCGCTGATATCAACGGCAAGCTCGGGGCGCAGTGGGGCGTTAAGGTTGCGACTGGGAACGGCGGCACGCCGGTGGTCGCCGGTATTCAGCTGGGCATTAACGGTAGTGGCCAGAGTCAATTTCTGGTATCTGCTGATATGTTCGGAATTTATACCCCCGGAGCTGCTGGTAATCAGGTGATGGCATTCGCCGTGGAGGGGGCAAACGCATATATTCGTAGCGCAATGATAAAAGATGCCTCAATTGATTTTGCGAAAATTGCAAACAATATATCTTCAACTAACTACGTATGGCAAAGGTCAGGCTGGGCACTAAATAAAAATGGTGATTTTTCTATAAATGGTTCTGGAGGAGGAGGCCGGGTAACTATAGATTCATCTGGCATGAAAGTATTTGACCAGAATGGAGTGGCTCGTGTAACAATGGGGTTATATTAATGAGTTATGGCTTATTAGTTAGGCATCCGGATGGAACTGTTATGTTCGACATGGGAGATTACTCTACCAGATTCGTTACACAAATACAGGTTAGAGTTCCAGCAGGTCAGGTAGCCGCATGGTATGGAATGGATATAAACGATAGCGAGTATTTTGCAACTATTGTAAAAGGTTTGGATTCATGGAATAACGGCTTGCTACTGACCGATTTAATAGCGATAGCCACAAACGGGAGTGTTGAGGTTAGATATATGGATGGGTATGCCCTCGCTTATGATTCCAATGTGTTAGTGGATATATATAGGTTCAAATAATGGCTTATGGTTTTGTAGTAAGAAACGATAGTAACGCGATTGTTATAGACTCTGACCACAGGCATACGGTGTTCTACGATAAACGGACTCCATCACTAAATGATGTTGGCGCTTATGGTGGTAGTACGCCATTTGGAGACTTAAAAGAGCTTGGCTATTTGTCATCCAATTTTTATCCCACGGAAGGATTTTTACATTGGTTCCGATTTACCCCAGGCTCCTGGGGTATACCGGGAGCGTGGATGTTTAAACCTGGTGGGGTTGAGATAATCCGGACAAGTAGAACGCAATCCCTGCAAAAAGGTTACCTCAATGTATACAATGGAGGAGGAGAGCTTATATGGTCTGATATTAGCTCTTATGATATGCCACGTATTAAAGGTTTTATTCATCCAACATTAGATGTTGATAATAATGTGCAGTCTATCTCACCTGGGTTTAATCCGTGGATACTGTTAAATAACACCCCTGGAAATGTATCTTATGATGGCACTTCGCTGGGATACAGTGGGTTATTTATGCGGTGGGATGGTGCCACCCTCCAATATAAATGGCAGCAGAGATACCAAAAATCATTCGGAAATACTTTTAGCAATCGAGAGATTCTGAATATACCATACGCAATATTCAATTACGGCAGATAATGATGGCAACTATCAGTGATGAACTAGCCACAAGCATTCAGAAATGTTTTAACCAAACCTATACTGACCTTGCAAATCAGCAAAGTTTTTTATTCGGCTCTGGTGATGTAACTATCAACAAACCGGATGGTTCTAAAGGTGTTGTTAGATCATGGAGTAAACTACTCGAACAGGTCGATCCGTTTATAAAAAATGGTGCGCGAAAAGACACAGATGTGCAGTTTTCGAAGAGCCTGTCGGCTAAGGGCGATATATCTTCGGAGGGGGCAATTAAAACAAAGAGCGCATTGTATGCCGGAAATATAGAGCTATCATCTGCCACTCCATATATTGACTTTCATTATAATAATTCAACTTCTGATTATACTCAGAGAATTATAGCGTGGAACGCAGATGTTTTAAACGTAACTAGCGGGTTTACTATTGAAAAAAATCTCAATGTTTTGGGGTGGACGGATTCTGCCAGAACGGTACGCGTCTATGACGCTTTAGCGTTTTTAGGAATGGATACAAAGGACCCGCAGGGAGGTAACGGAAGTGTTATTTCGGCACCGAGGTGGTCATCTCGATTTCTTTCACGAGGGTCGGATTCAAATGGCCAAGCGGGAGCGATGTTATGGTTTGAAGAATATTCCGGGTATAACCATAAAGCTGTTTTATCTGTTCAGGGTTATAGCGCACAAATGCAATATTGGCAATTCCTTAACGATGGTCAGATATTAGGGAATAGAGGATATGTCCAGTGGGCTGGAACCTCAGATATTAATTATAAAAAAGAAGTGAAGGCCACAGATGGAGAAAAGTCATTAGATAATATCTGCAAAATGGGGCTGGTAACGTTTATCTATAAAGATGACGAGCAGGAGCGAGTTCGCCGTGGCGTAATTGCGCAGCAAATCAGGACCATTGACGAGGCCTATGTTAAAGAAAGCGAGTTGACGTATCAGCAGGGTGATGAGGTTATCACACAGGCGAAGTTGGTGCTGGACTCTAACCCCTTACTTATGGATGCCCTGGCCGCAATTCAGGTACTGGCAAGACGAGTGGAGGAGCTTGAAAAACGCAACCTATAGCGATGCCCCTATCTCTTTCATTTTAGCTAGCACGCGAGTCAGCTCGTTCTCATCAAGTGCCAGCTGTGCAGCCATGAAAAACAGGATGTGTGGAGACATAGCGCGTGGTTCCGCGCCGCCAGTGTATTTTCTCCACTGACTGTTACTGGCCACGCCAGCCAAATCCGCCATTTGGTTTCCTGTAAAGCCTAGCCGTTCCTTCAATTTTTCCAAATCTTCCGGTGACGGGGGCGTGTAATCATTGATGAGTCGCATAGAGTACCTGTCAAAAAGCCCCTTCCGGGGCTTCCTGTTAAATGAATTTGAGCAGTACCGTTGTGATGGTAGCGACCGCGCCGATAAGGCCGGATGCCACAACTATCGGATACCAGGCTGATTCCCTATTGAGTTTTGAGGTCTCGGCAATCAGCTTTGCAATTTCTGCGTTAACTTTCGCTAGTTCTGCATGGGTCATTTCGTTGCTCATTTGTTCATCCTTTCGGGCTTGGGCTGCGGCCTTTCCGCTACCTCATGTGATTAATGATAGCCCCTTTGGTGCTATCTGTCAAAGGGCTCTGGTCTAAAAGCCTAGAAATTTACAAAGGTAAAAAATCAAAGTCTGGTAGTAGGTTGAAGCTGCCAAATGGCCTTATCAAGGAAGGGATATTGATCTTTGAAAACAATAAAACTACTGTATATGCATTCAGTGTTCATGCGGTAATTGATATGCAGTTCATTAAACCAGCAGATTTGCGTGAAGTTGTCACGCTCCCTCTTTTTTCCGATTTTGTGCCGTGTGGATTTCCATCTCCGGCGCAAGACTACGTAGAGCAACGCCTTGATCTCAATGAGCTGATGATAAGACATCCCAGCGCAACCTACTTTGTAAAGGCCGCGGGCGATTCGATGCGGGACGCAGGGATAGGGGAGGGAGACCTGCTGGTGGTTGATAGCGCAAAAACAGCTGAGCATGGAGATATAGTCATCGCCGCCGTAGATGGAGAGTTTACTGTTAAACGGCTGCAGCTACATCCTGTAGTGATGCTGGCGCCTGAAAACCCGGCATACCAGCCTATTAAGATTGGATCTGAGGACAGTCTGGAGATTTTCGGCTTAGTTACGTACATTATTAAATCGGCAGGCTAACGTGTTTGCACTCGTTGACGTTAACTCGTTTTATGCTTCCTGCGAAACTGTATTCCGTCCTGACCTAAGAGGCCGCCCTGTCGTAGTTCTCAGTAATAACGACGGCTGCGTGATCGCCAGATCAGCTGAAGCCAAAAAATTTGTGACGATGGGGGAACCATTTTTCAAACAACGGGAGCAGTTTCGGCGGCACGGAATTATCGCATTCAGCAGCAATTATGAACTTTAGTAAGTTAAATGGAATGCAACATCTTCGGTATAAACTTTAATCAGTTGTTATG